>ENA-OSIY01000613-OSIY01000613.1-marine-metagenome-genome-assembly--contig:-NODE-613-length-19985-cov-13.443289_pt1 | contig 19985 bp, 17 predicted proteins | sample MGYA00237884_ERZ534233 | MGnify/ENA primary metagenome ERZ534233 (study PRJEB26412, sample SAMN06343840) | marine metagenome | isolation source: estuarine water | place: USA: Columbia River Estuary... | reverse complement strand
GATGAGAGATGAGAGATGAGAGATGAGAGATGAGAGATGAGAGATGAGAGATGAGAGATGAGAGATGAGAGATGAGAACATAAAGTGAAAGACAAGATTTAAGAAAACACTAACCATTCAGACACAAAAAAGCCGACAAGAAGCCGGCTATTTTGAGGATATTTGGTCGGGCATAGAGGATTTGAATCGGCAGGCGATCCTGCTCTGATCCCGAGCCACCACCTACAAATCAACCCTATTTAACAGACACAAAAAAGCCGACGCTAGGCCGGCTATTTTGAGGATATTTGGTCGGGCATAGAGGATTTGAACCTCTGACCCTCGCCACCCCATGACGATGCGCTACCAGACTGCGCTAATGCCCGAAAAACGGCGTTATCATACGATAACTGTTTGAAATTACAAGATTTTTCTAGGGTAATTCACGCACTGATTCGGCTCATTGCTGAGTGCCATTGGCGTGAATAGCTTTACTTTTTGACGGTTAACAAACTCAGGACTGTTTCTAGCTCATTGATCATGTGCCTAACGAGGCTTTGGTCGGTCGCTGTGGTCTTCTCAGCAGCGCTTTCAACTGCAGGCGCTTGCTTCTCAGACACTAGCTTTAAACGCGCGCCACCGATGGTGTAGCCGTCTTCATAGAGAAAGCTGCGGATTTGGCGAATTAACATCACGTCGTCACGCTGATAATAACGTCGGTTACCACGGCGCTTTACAGGATTGAGTTGATTAAACTCTTGCTCCCAATAACGCAAGACGTGTGGCTTTACCGCGCACAGCTCACTGACTTCACCAATGGTAAAATAGCGCTTACCCGGAATTTCCGGTAGTTCATTATTCAGGGTCGGTTCCAGCATATATCTCTACTTTAACTTTCAATTTTTGACCAGGTCTAAAGGTGACAACACGGCGGGCGGAAATGGGTATTTCCTCCCCCGTTTTGGGATTTCTGCCAGGACGTTGCCGTTTGTCACGCAGATCGAAATTGCCAAAACCTGACAATTTCACCTGTTCATTGTGAACCAACGATTCTCGAATTTCTTCGAAAAACATCTCAACCATTTCCTTGGCTTCACGTTTGTTCAAGCCAAGCTCTTCATATAGACGTTCAGCCAATTCAGCCTTAGTCAGAGCCATTGTTAGCCTCTCAATATCGCATTGTAATCATGAACAAGCACTTGTATTGCTGCTTCCATCCATTGATTGATTTCTTCTTCATTCAGGGTGCGCGAAGCATGCTGCCATGTCAAGCCCATCGCTACGCTCTTGCTACCCGGTTCAATCCCTTTTCCTTGATAAACGTCAAATATCACCACATCTTTCAACCATTCGCCCGTTACTGACTGAATACTGGCCAATAATTGACTGACAGGTAACGCGGCGTCCACCATGACAGCGATGTCACGGCTGGTGCCAGGGAAACGAGACAGTTCTGTAAATGCGGGCAACTGCATCTGCGCAATTGACGCCACATCGATTTGAAATAGGTAAGCTGGCTTACGCAAGTCCAAAGACTTTTGGATGCCAGGATGCACGGCACCGACGACGCCCACTACTGCGCCATTGAGTGAAATACTGGCAGCCTGCCCTGGATGCAATTCAGGTACGTCGCACTTCTCGAACACAAATTGGTTGCCGATACTGAGGCCCAACAAACGCTCGACATCGCCTTTGATGTCAAAGAAATCAACATCACCCTCATTGACCCAACCCTTAGGCAATGTGCTGCCATAAATGAGGCCGGCGATTTTTTGCTTTTGGTCAAGATCGCCATTGGCGTTGCGTACAAAGGTCAGACCGACTTCAAACAAACGGGCACGGTCAATCTGTCGGTTCAAATTATACTGCAAGGTCGACACCAAGCCCGGTAACAGCGAGGTACGCATCACGGCCATGTCAGCCGAGATGGGGTTCGCCAATGCCACTGGCGCATGATTGGGATCAAATAACGCCTGCATGCCAGGTTCGATAAAGCTGTAGGTCACCACTTCTTGATAACCCAGATCGACCATGGCCTGCTTGAGCGTTCTGACGCGCAGCGTTGTTTCTGGCTTTGGCGTTAAATCTAGGCGAACGGTCGGCGTGGTTACCGGCAAATTGTTATAGCCATAGATGCGGGCAATTTCTTCGAGAAGATCGGCTTCGATACTGATATCAAAGCGATAGCCGGGTACGTTGAACTGCCAGCTGTCGTTGTCTGACTGCACCAGCTCTAGCCCAACACCGATCAGGATGTCTTCAATTTCTTGACGCGCGAGGGTCATGCCCAGCATGGAGTTAACCGCACTATAACGCAGGGTCACTTGGCGCTGCTTCGGCAGGTGTTCTTGATTGATAACATCGGTCACAGGACCCGCTTCACCACCGGCAATGGCGATTAACAGCGCAGTGGCGCGTTCGATGGCCAATCCTGCCAATTCTGGGTCAACACCACGCTCATAGCGATGTGAGGCGTCGGTATGTAGGCCATAGGTACGGGCCTTGCCGGCAATAGCAATGGGATCAAAATAGGCAGATTCAAAAAACACATCGGTGGTTTCTGCATTCACACCTGAGTGTTCGCCACCCATCACGCCTGCCATGGCCAATGGGCCAGATTCATCAGCGATCAACAGGGTTTCTGGCGTCAGCTTCACTTCTGAGCCGTCTAACAGGGTTAGGGTCTCACCCGCTGCTGCCATACGCACGGTAATGCCGCCTTTAAGACGAGACAGGTCAAAGCCATGCATCGGCTGACCTAATTCCAACATCACATAGTTGGTCACATCTACCACGGGGTCGATACTGCGCACGCCGCTGCGACGTAAACGCTCAACCAACCAGATAGGGCTTGTTGCGCCTACATTCACGCCCTTGATGACGCGGCCAGCGTAGCGAGAACAGGCTGCTGGGGCTGCCAAGGTAATGGGGAAGGTATCGGTGATGGTGGCGGCAACTGGCGTGATATCAGGCTGTGATACCGCCATGCGGTTCAAGACACCGACTTCACGGGCTAGGCCACGGATGCTCAGGCAATCTGCACGGTTAGGTGTTAAATCGACTTCAATAGCGACGTCGTTCAGCAACAGGGCCTCACGCAAATCTTGACCCAAGGCCAAAGATTCAGGCAATTCCATAATGCCGCCATGATCGTCTGACAAATCCAATTCTTTTTCAGAGCACAGCATGCCCTGCGACTCTACTTGGCGTAATTTGGCACGCTTAATTTTAAAGCCATCGGGCATTACCGCACCGATTTTGGCCAAAGCGACCTTGATGCCCGCACGGGCATTGGGTGCGCCACAGACCACTTGGTATTCTTCTGTGCCGTCGGTAACGGTGCATACCTGTAGTTTGTCTGCATTGGGGTGCTTTTCAGCCTGTGTGATCTGAGCGACCACCATGCCACTAAATTCTCCAGCCACGGGCTCACTGCCGTCGACTTCCAAACCAGCCATGGTGATTTGATCCATCAATTCTTGAGAACTGATAGCCGGGTTTACCCATTCACGTAGCCAACTTTCACTAAATTTCATTCGTTTGTTCCTTAGCCGTTCGTCGCTATCAGTTGAATTGTTTTAAGAAGCGCAGGTCATTTTCAAAGAACAACCGCAGGTCATTCACCCCATAGCGCAACATGGCTAAACGTTCTACGCCCATACCAAAGGCAAAACCCTGATAACGCGTGGCATCCACTCCAGATGCTTTTAATACTTCAGGATGGACCATGCCGCAGCCCATCACTTCTAACCAACCGGTTTGCTTACAAATACGGCAGCCTTTACCGCTACACATCACACATTCCATATCCACTTCAGCCGATGGCTCGGTGAATGGGAAGAATGACGGACGGAATCGAACGCCTAGGTCTTTTTCAAAAAACACCTGTAGGAACTGCTCTACTGTGCCCTTGAGGTCTGCAAAGGAGACGTTTTCACTGATCAACAAGCCTTCCATCTGGTGGAACATCGGCGTGTGGGTAATGTCTGAATCACAACGGTACACCTTACCCGGGCAGATAATGCGGATCGGCCCTTGGGTCGCTTCCATCACGCGCACCTGAACTGGTGACGTGTGGGTACGCAATAGGGTGTGTGCATCAAAATAGAAGGTGTCGTGCATGGCACGCGCTGGATGGTGGTCTGGAATATTGAGTGCTTCGAAGTTGTGGTAGTCATCTTCGATTTCTGGGCCTTCAGCCACGTCATACCCAATGGCAGTGAAGAAATCTTCCATACGCTGCAAGGTACGGGTAACGGGATGTAAGCCGCCTGTGTGTTGACCGCGACCTGGCAAGGTGACGTCTACTGACTCTTTGGCCAAACGCTCACCCAAGGCAGCCGAGTCGATTGCGGCTTTACGCGCATCGATGCTGACCTGTACTTCTTCTTTTGCCACGTTAATACGGGCACCCGCTGCAGGACGGTCGGCATTGTCTAGCTTGCCCAACCCCTTTAACAACGCGGTGATTTCACCCTTTTTACCTAGATATTGCACCCGCACCTGATCTAGCGCTGCTTGGTCGTTAGCAGCAGCAACAGCCGCTTTGGCCTCAGTTACCAACTGTGGCAAATTTTCCATGAATTGTGGCTCCAGCCTTTCAGCAATTATCGGCGTCTTTGTCGACGTTATGACTCGAATAGTGAGGAATGTCGCGCTATTGGCGTTGGTGGCGGCACAATGATGCACTCACCCACGATAGCAGCCCCTCAGACCCTAAAAATAGTGGCTACAACTATAGAGAATCAGCATAAATAAGCAACCGAATTTCCAGTGATATCAGGGATTTAGTGACAATTTTGGTTAATTTTTATTCAGCTACTACAGCGGTGAGAATCGCATCGTCGATGGCCAGCAACAAAACTGCCCCCAAGGGAATTGCGATAAACGACAGACCAAAAAAAAGCAGCCAATAGGCTGCTTTTTCTTTTCAGAAGCAATTAAGCTGCTAGGGCTTTCTTTGCGCGTTCTGCCAAAGCTGCGAATGCTGCTTTTTCAAATACGGCTAGATCAGCCATGACCTTACGGTCAATCTCGACATTTGCTTTCTTGAGACCGTTAATCATACGGCTGTATGACAAACCGTTAACGCGAGCCTCAGCATTGATTCGAACGATCCACAGAGCACGGAACTGACGCTTTCTCTGGCGACGGTCACGATATGCATACTGACCAGCCTTGATGACTGCCTGTTTCGCTACTCGGAATACACGACTTCGGGCACCGTAGTAACCTTTAGCCAATTTCAAAATCTTTTTATGTCTACGACGTGCTACCACGCCACGCTTTACACGTGCCATTCGTTATCTCCTCAACCTTACAAATAGGGCAACATACGCTCGACCAATGGTCGATCGGATGCATTAACCTGGCTAACACCACGCAGATGACGCTTACGCTTGGTAGTCATTTTTGTCAGGATGTGGCTTTTAAACGCAGATTTACGTTTGATTCCGTTTGCAGTGCGCTTGAAGCGTTTCGAAGCACCTGAATTGGATTTCATTTTCGGCATGTTAATCTCCTAAATTACCGGTGAAATGGCCTAGGCCAAAGGGCAACTCATCCGGCATGAAATCCTTAGCCGGGTAGAGCTCCTGAGGGTCACCCCTCCTCTGATTCTGTCAGACAGCATCAGAGCTGCGGCAGTTTACTGAATTATCAGCAAAATACCAGCATTGCATGACAAAAACCCCGGAACACCGAGGCTTTTGATTCAATATGCTTTATTTCTTCTTGATGGAGCCAATAACCATGGTCATTTGGCGTCCTTCCATCTTTGGACGCTGCTCGACAGTACCCAATTCTTTAAGATCTTCTTCGATGCGCATCATCAAGTCCATGCCCAATCGCTGGTGCGCCATTTCACGCCCACGGAATCGCAGGGTTACCTTGGCCTTATCACCACCTTCAAGGAAGCGTGTTAACGCTTTGATCTTGATGTTGTAGTCACCGATATCGGTATTGGGGCGGAATTTCATTTCCTTGACCTGAACAACGGTCTGCTTTTTCTTAGCAGCGTTTTTGGCTTTCTTCTCTTCGTAGAGCTTCTTGCCAAAGTCCATGATCTTACAAACAATAGGGTCTGCATTTGAGATTTGAACCAAGTCCAAACCTACTGACTGTGCTCTAGCGAGCGCATCAGCGAAGGATACAATGCCCAACTGTTCCGCATTTTCATCAATTAAACGAACTTCTTTCGCCACAATGTTTTCGTTCACATTGGTTCGATTATCCGCTTTTTTCATACTGCCGCGTGGTTTCAGGGTTATTTCTCCGTACCAGTTGTAGTGACTAATCGCGCCTTTTTGGCAATTTCTGTCTGTAACAGAGTTACAAAATCAGCGATAGGCATAGCGCCAAGGTCAACCCCTGAACGCGTCCTAACGGCCACGGTGCGATTTTCGACTTCCTTATCTCCGCATACTAGCAAGAAAGGAATTTTTTGAATCGTGTGTTCACGAATCTTAAAGCCGATCTTCTCGTTTCTCAAGTCGACCTCGGCTCTAAATCCGTTATTTTCTAATGTTTCTTTGATTTCGGTGCAATATTCAGCCTGTGCATCGGTAATATTGAGTACCGACACCTGACTTGGTGACAACCACACCGGCATCGCACCCGCATGCTGCTCAATCAAAATACCAATGAAGCGTTCAAATGAACCCAAAATGGCACGGTGCAACATCACAGGCACCTTACGGTCGCCATGTTCGTCAACATACTGGGCGCCTAAGCGACCCGGCATTGAGAAATCGACCTGTATTGTACCACACTGCCAATGACGGCCGAGACTGTCACGCAGGGTAAATTCTACTTTAGGACCGTAAAAGGCACCCTCGCCTGGTAAAATACCCCAGTCACGGCCGGTGGCGTTTAATGCAGCACTTAATGCATCTTCGGCTTTATCCCAGTCTTCATCTGATCCCACGCGCTTTTCTGGGCGGGTCGACAGCTTCAAAATAATGTCGTCAAAACCAAAGTCAGCATAGACCTCATCCAACATACCGATAAACGAGGCGACTTCGTCTTGGATCTGACTTTCTGTACAGAAGATATGCGCATCGTCTTGGGTAAATCCACGCACACGCATGATGCCGTGCAAGGCACCCGAGGCTTCATTACGGTGGCATGAGCCAAACTCAGCCAAACGCAACGGCAAATCACGGTAGCTCTTCAAGCCTTGGTTGAACACCTGCACGTGGCAAGGGCAGTTCATCGGCTTCACGGCATTGTCTCTGGCTTCAGAGTGCGTGGTGAACATATCGTCTTTGAATTTGTCCCAGTGACCCGACTTCTCCCACAATGACCGGTCTACGATCATGGGGGTCTTGATCTCTTGGTATACATGCTTGTGCTGAATGCCACGCATGTATTGCTCGATCACCTGATACATTGACCAGCCTTTTGGATGCCAAAAGACCATACCCGGTGCTTCTTCTTGCAGGTGGAACAGGTCCAACTGCTTACCAATTTTGCGGTGATCGCGTTTTGCTGCTTCTTCTAAAAACAACAGGTGCGCTTTCAAGGCTTTTTTATCAGCCCAGGCAGTACCATAGATACGCTGCAACATTTTGTTTTCAGACTTGCCGCGCCAGTAAGCACCTGAGATGCGCATCAATTTAAAGTGATGACAAAACCCCATGTTAGGTACGTGAGGGCCACGACACATATCGATGTATTCTTCGTGATGATACAGACCTGGACGGTCATCTTTGGCGATGTCTTCGTCCAAAATGATCATTTTATACTGTTCACCACGGCCTTCAAACGTGCTGCGCGCTTCTTCCCAGCTCACTTTGCGTTTGATAACGGCGTAATTCGTTTTGGCGAGTTCAAACATGCGCTTTTCTAATGCCACCACATCTTCTTCAGTAATGGTGTGCTCTAGATCCACGTCGTAATAAAAACCGTTCTCGATCACTGGGCCAATGGCCATGCGCGTTTCTGGCCACATCTGTTTAATGGCGTGTCCCAACAGGTGTGCACAAGAGTGACGGATAATCTCAACACCCAAGTCGTCACGACTGGTGATGATTTGCAAAGCAGCATCTGCTTCAATGAGGTCGCAGGCGTCGTGGGCGATACCATTCACCAAACCGGCGATAGTAGCCTTAGCCAATCCGGGTCCAATAGACTCGGCAACTTGCATAATAGTAACGGGATTATCGTACGAACGCTGACTACCGTCAGGCAGGGAAATAACAGGCATGTTGTCAATCCTTTTCAGTGGTGACCCACACCAAGGGCCACATGATTAAAAACTTCGTTCTCAGCATAGCAGGCATAAAACGAAAAGCGTAAACGTATGGTCGAACAACCGAAACCAAGGGCTGGGTCAGACCTACGAGAAAGGGGCGATTTTGCTACAATAGGCCACGCGATGCAAGGCGTTCGGCACAAATTAGCCCATTTGTTTCCGATACCGAACGAATACACCTCCCCATAGCCTCATTCACTCAATATTGCGCTCTAAAACAGGCTTTTTGGTGTTCGGGTGTATCAATAAAAAGCTACCCGTTAACCAACAGTGTCGCCGCGATTGGCTGCAACACAGCGCCTAGCATTCAAGAGCCGATTTTGGATTGTAGAAAATCCACCGCCGCTTTGATTTTGGGTACATGGTACTTGTGCTTTTGGTACAGCATATACACCCCCATGCCACCATTCTGGGACACGGTCACGGGCGGCTGAATGTCGATTTCAACCAACTCACGCTTATCCACCTGGGGCTGCACCACCCAACGAGGCAACATCACAATGCCCTTACCCTGCACTGCCTGCTGAATAATCCACTTACCCTCGTTGGCTATCATCACCGCCTTGGGCGAGACATTTTGCCAATGGCCACTAAAATCACTGAGCCACTGGGTAGGTCCGTCTGGCGTCTTGTAGTAGATGCCTTTGTGATTGAGCAAATCCTCTGGGTGTTTGGGTGTGCCACAGGCCTCTAAGTAAGCTGGTGCAGCAAAGGGATAGAAGTCATTCTCCATAAGTTTCACTGCCACGACCCTTTCATTGGGGGCATAGCCACCGCGAATCGCCAAATCAACATCATCTTTGCCTAGGGTTGACCGAGAATCACTGAGGCTAATGTCTAAAATCACGTCTGGGTAGGTTGTAGAGAACTCGTCCATCAGTGGCAGCAAGATACTTTCACCAAAGCTGGTCATGCTGCTGATTTTTAATTGGCCCATTGGCTTTGCTTGGTAGGTGCGCACCACCTCCTCGCTCTCAGACAACAGTTGCAGCATCTTGCTGACCTCTTGGTGATAGAGCTGCCCTACCTCAGTTAGCGACACGACACGCGTGCTTCTTTTGAGCAGCACAGCGCCAAGGGCGGTTTCTAAGTCGGATATCCTGCGAGACACTGACGATGGAGGCACTGAGAAATGCTTTGCCGACAGGGTAAAGCTGCCGGTATCCACTACCGATGCGAAATACTTCATTGCGCGTAACTGATCCATCCCTTGCCCACCCTCTCATCCAACTCTCGTTCAATCATCGCACAGACATCGCACAGACATCGCACAGACATCGCACAGACATCGCACAGACATCGCACAGACATCGCACAGACATGCATGAAATTGCTTTATTATTGTCTATTAGACAACAAACACTCACCAATATCGCTATTTATCATCACAAATTGAACAGCAATAATGGCAGCCATCAATATCAAATATGTTATACCGACTTACGCTCACCAGAATGAAGGAAACGACACCATGACCATGAACACCGTTATCAATTTAATCGCTCGCCCAGATGGCCGACCCATCGGCCCCCATATGTTTGAAGTGCAGCAACAAGCAGTGCCTACCCTTGGCGACAAGCAATTCCTGGTAAAGCAGTCTCACATGTCTTTAGACCCCGCCATGCTAGGTTGGATGAGCCCAGCAACCGACAGCTATATTCCGCCAGTGACCTTGGGTCACGTGATGAGATCATCTGGATTTGGTGACGTGGTTGAATCCAATCACCCAGACTATGCCGTTGGTGACCGTGTGATGGGTATGTTTGGGTGGCAGCACTATGCGGTGAGCAATGGCGCCGGCGTCAACAAAATTGAAGCACCCGTACCCGCCGAAATGGTGTTGTCTATTTTTGCATTACCTGGCCTGACAGCCACGCAAGGTTTATTCAATGTTGCCAAACCCAAGTCAGGTGAAACACTTGTTGTATCTGGTGCAGCAGGCTCAGTAGGCTCTATTGTGGGTCAGTTAGCCAAAGCGGAAGGTCTGCGGGTGATTGGCATCGCGGGTAGTGATGAAAAGTGTGATTGGATCGTTAACGAATTGGGTTTTGACGGTGCCATCAACTATAGGTCAGGCAATCTATTAGAGCAGCTGACGGCACTGACGCCTGATGGCATTGATGTGTACTTTGAAAACACCGGTGGCGAAATCCAGCACCATGTCTTTAACCGCATGAATGCCCATGGCCGTATCGCCGTCTGCGGCATGATTGCTGACTATACCGCGAAGGTGCCGAGCGCAGGCCCTAATTGGATGAATATCATCAAGAAGCGCATCATGATCCAGGGCTTCACTATGCCAGATCACTTTCATGACGCACCGGCATTACTGGCGAAGCTGACGCCCTATGTTATGTCAGGTAAGGTAAAACACCGCGCGCACATTTTGGATGGGCTGGAGTCGGCGATGACCGGTTTGAATTTGTTTTTCACTGGTGAGAACAAAGGCAAGTTGATTGTAAAACTATAACCTTGCAAGGCAGTAGATCCTGTGCGACGGCCCTCACTTACCCCTTTGTGACAAGCCAACCCCACAGAATTTGATGTCAGGTTAAACAAAAAAGGCGTGTTCCCTAGGGAATCACGCCTTTTTGATGCTTCATTAGGGGTATTAGACCTGCTTACTGTCACCGCTGACCAATTTTTCAGCCTCGATAGACGCCCTTACCTCATCCATATTCAACGCCAGCGCTTTTTCAATGACATCCTTTAAATCAGGTTCACGCAATGCACCTGGTTGCGCCATCAAAATAACTTGCTGACGCACAACCATGATGGTCGGAATGGAACGAATTTGAAAATGCGCGGCCAATTCTTGCTCAGCTTCTGTATCCACCTTTGCAAAAACCACGTCGGGATAAGCTTCAGACACCTTTTCATAAACTGGGGCAAAAGATTTACAAGGACCGCACCAATCTGCCCAGAAATCGATTAATACCAGATCATTACCGGTTAATGTCTCGTCAAAGGTTGCGCTTGTAATATCTACTACTGCCATTGTTTTACTCCAAGTGGATAATTTTTTATATATTAGCATAATCTAATACACAATAACTACCTTGTCAGATAAGTTTGAACCTAGACTATACTGATTTACCACGTTGGTTTCAAAAGAGGATCGACCCCATGACAGAGACACAGGACAAACCGCGCGCATCGATGCGCGAACTGATCGACAGCGCCATCAGATTTTGGGAATTGCGGCGCATTGCCTATAACGGATTCCTAATGTTGATTGTATTGACCCACATGGTCATCCAACGCGGCGAAGCCGAATATTGGTTGTTCTTTGAGACATTTTTGCAGATATTTATGCTCAGCGTGGTGGCCAATTTTCTTTATTGTTTTGCCTATATCATAGACCTGCCCGCTCAGTACTCGTCGTATAGACAACAGTGGCTACAATGGCGCTGGATACTGTGGGTGATCGGCATGTTATTTGCGGCGTCAATCGCCACACAGATTATGCAGGGTATGTTGTATCCAGACCTTTGAACGATGACATTGGATGCCTGAACAGCACACAGTGGTTTTATCCGGATGATCCGCTGAATCGACTCAGACAATGTCAACCTGCGGCGTCGCTGTCACTCGACGCCGTTTCTATGAAGGTCCCGCCAGCACAGACCTGCAATCACAGACCTCAATTACAGACCCTAAGCAAAACCCCGTATTTACAGCTCCGTATTTACAGCCCCGCAGTTACTGACCCCAGATGCCCCCAACTCCCAACTCCCAACTCCCAATTCCTGCGGCTGCAGCGACCTGCGCCTGCCATAAAACGATAGGCGATTTGATGTTATCTCCACGTCATGGGCATATTTTTACGGCATTTTTATCGGGTTGACTTTAAGAATTTTTTGTTTGCATAATCGATTTTGCAAATAGGAATTATTTGCATCTGCGAGGGAGGCGTCTCCATGCTTGTTGAAGCCACCCCAAATACAACGACAATAACAATTGAAGTGGACCATGGCTGAAAATCGAGCAGTAAACTACAGCAGTTACCTCATGTTGGACAAAATTCTCTCTGCACAGGCGCCTCGAACCAGCGATAAAGCTGAAGGCGCAGAACATGATGAAATGTTATTTATCATCATCCACCAAGTCTTTGAACTGTGGTTTAAACAACTGTTGCACGAAATCGATTATGCCCAGGTTCAATTGCGCGAACACAACGTTGGCCAAACACTGCATGTGTTAAAAAGAATGCGTAGCATCGTCAAAGTCATGGTTACTCAGGTTGATGTCATTGAAACCATGACACCGGTTGGATTCAACTCGTTCAGAGATCGCTTAGACTCTGCCAGTGGCTTACAAAGCTCTCAGTTTAGAGAGGTTGAATTCGCTTTGGGTTACAAAAGGCCTCATATATTAACGATGCATGATGCTGGGAGCGAAGCCTACCAGAAGCTTACCAAGCGACTTAACCAACCGTCGCTGTGGGATGACTTTTTGGTGTTTATTGACAAGCAGGGTTACGACCTACAACAGGCAATGACAGAACAACCTGTGGACGGTCAAATTAAAAGCCACCCTGCCATCCTGTCTGCTTTGGAAAAAATCTATCACTCAGACCCCTCACTGTCCGCGCTCTGCGAGTCGCTCATCGACCTAGATGAAGGCATGCAAGAGTGGCGTTACCGCCATGTGAAAATGGTACAAAGAACCATTGGCATGAAATTGGGTACTGGCGGTTCAGAAGGTGCAAAGTATTTGTTGGAAACGCTCAACAAACCGTTTTTCCCCGATTTGTGGGATGTTCGGGTGTCACTATAAAGGGTCATGAATGTGAACGTAGATAACGGCAATAACAGCCTGCGGGTTTTCGATGATTTTGCTTCACACTACCAACAGTTTCGCGTGTCTGAACGGATATTGTTGACGGGCCACTCGCATCAAGCTTGGCCCGATGTGGCCTTTGACGGCCAACAACAAGCCTGGAAAGATGCCGCTGAGTGGGTTGATGATAAATGGGGACGCGCCTTTGAGAAGGCAGATAAGGTAAAGGCCTTTTTTGCCGAGCGCTTGGGCGATTCATCAGGCGAGCACTACACACTGGCCTCCAATACCCATGACTTGTTAATTCGGTTTTTGTCCTCGCTCGATTGGAAACGGGGCAGAAAAATCATCACAACTGACGGTGAATTTCATTCGATGCGACGGCAACTGGCGCGTCTCAGTGAAGAAGGCGTGGAGGTGGTTTCTGTGCCGGTGGCCCCAACCAGCACCCTCACCGAGCGCATGCGCGCGGAAGTGACGGACGATACGGTGGCCATCATGATGTCAGCAGTCATGTTTAAAGACGCTGCCATTATCCCCCATCTGGATATCATTGCTGACGCGGCGAATAGTCGTGACATCCCTTTATTGGTGGATACCTACCACGCAATAAATGTGATCCCCTTTAACCTACAAAACCAGAAGCTGGACCAGGCCTATGTCGTCGGTGGCGGTTATAAGTACTGTCAGTTTGGCGAAGGCAATTGCTTCATGCGCATTCCTGAACATTGCCGCAGTCGACCTATCATTACCGGTTGGTACGCTGAGTTTGGTGAGTTAGAAAAGACGAGTGACCCGACTATCACCCAGTATCCTAAGGGTGGTGCACGGTTCCAAGGCAGCACCTATGACACCACTAGCCATTATCGCGCAGCGGCGGTGATTGATTTCTTCTCCGCACAGAAACTAGATGTCGGGTTACTGCGCGCCAAGAGTCAGCAACAGGTCGGCCTACTTCGCGACGCCTTTGACGCATTGGCATTGGATAGCCGACTCATCTCAAGGGCCGATGTACCCCTTGAGCAGATTGCGGGGTTCCTGTCGCTAAAAACCCGCGATGCGCAAGGCATACAGCAAGCACTGATGGCGCGTGGGATATTGACAGATCAACGTGATGGTTACCTGCGATTGGGACCTGCGCCCTATATGACCGATAGACAGCTGACCGATGCCATTGAGACTTTGGGAGAGGTGGTCACTGCATTGCGGTGAAAAATGTGGCTGTGAGAGCAGACGGATAAGAGAACAAGGCAGTGCCGTGGCTCGGACAAAGCTGTTCTTTGGAACATGAGCCACTAGCTGCGGGGGGAGACTCGGACAACACAGTTGGCGCTACACAAAGAGCCACAGCTGCGAAAGGCACGCCGCTGCTGAGACTATTGGCACGGAATGCTTTGGAAAAAGAGCCACCAGCTCCGAGGCAATGCGAGACTCGGACATTACTATTGGCACTTTAAGACCATGGATTTACTCAGGTACATCCTGTACCTGCCCCTTCGGGCGCGTATACATACGCGGTACTGATCGTTCATACGATCAGTCGAACCGGTGGTTCTCATCTAACCCTAGCAAACGCCAAACAACAAAAAACCCGCACAAGGCGGGCTTTTTGTTGTTTGGTGTCCCCTAGTGGATTCGAACCACTGACCTGCCCCTTAGGAGGGGGCTGCGCTATCCAGCTGTGCCAAGGAGACATGCGGGGCATTCTACCAGAGATTCCGAAAATTTGAATGGATTCAATGGCTTATTTTACAATCTTCGAATAAGGCTCGAGGTGTCATCTCGGTTATGACCTTGCGCCTGCAACTCGGCATAAAACTGATCGACCAAACGCGCCACGGGTGTCTCTGCGCCAATCCGATCGGCTTCTTCAAAACAGATACCCAGATCCTTTCGCATCCAGTCGATGGCAAATCCAAAATCGAACTTACCTTGCACCATGGTCGGACCACGATTCTCTAGCTGCCAGCTTTGCGCTGCGCCGCCTTTGATGACGTCTATGACTTCATTTACGTCCAAACCACTTTTTTGTGCAAACCGAATGCCTTCAGACAGGCTTTGAATCAGTCCTGCGATGAACAGCTGGTTGACCATTTTGGTTTTTTGGCCATTGCCCGATTCACCCATGTGTTTCACGGTGCGTCCAAAGGCTGCCATGACCGGTGCAGCACGATCGAAGTCGTTGGCTTCTCCACCTACCATAATGGTTAACACGCCATTCTCAGCGCCTGCCTGACCACCTGAAACGGGTGCATCCAAGAAACCAACACCCTGAGTTTTTGATGCTGCTGCCAATTCAACGGCAAGATGTGCAGAGGCTGTGGTGTGGTCTACTATGACACTGCCCTTTGATAGCCCTGCGAGAACGCCCTGCTCTCCGAGTACCACGGAACGCACATCATCATCGTTACCGACACACACAAATACCATCTCTGCGCCCTGGGCGGCCTCTTTGGGCGTCGCTGCGTGGGTTCCAGCATAGGTATCGACCCATGCGGCGGCGCGTGCTGATGTTCGATTATATACGGTGACGTCATGCCCCGCTTTTTGTAAATGTCCTGCCATGGGATAGCCCATAACACCTAAGCCTACAAATGCCACTTTCATGTCGTACTCCATCCATTGTGTGCTGATCGTTATAGGTCAGTTGTAAGGTATCTCGCCTCGGTATTCAAGTACCGCGCCACGCAATTGAAAATGATTTGACTTGTCACTGCGAACCCTTGAGGCTAGGGACTGTTCTGCGCCTTGTGTTTACTTTAATGCGCGTCAGTTTCATTCACGCGACCAGATATCGACAATACCCTATGACTTCAACATTTAAGCCTTTTAGAGAAGCTAAAATACTCATTGCTTTGGCGACGCCGATCATCATTACGCAGTTGCTGCAAATTAGCACTATGGTGGTGGATACACTCATGGCTGGTCGTGCCAATGCGACAGAATTATCCGGTGTGGCAGTGGGAAGTAGCCTGTGGGTGCCGCTATTTTTAATGATGATAGGCACACTGGGTGCATTAACACCAACGGTTGCGCAATCGCTAGGTGCCAGAGATTTCGACGACATCCCTTTTCAAGTGTCACAAAGTTTTTGGAAACTGGTGCTATTGCTGCCGGTTGGTTTCTCTGTCGCCTTGGTCATTAAGCCTGTATTTGTGATGATGGATGTTAGCGACACCATCACACCCATTGCCACTGGTTACTTTCATGCCTTGCTGTGGGGGCTTCCTGCTGTCTTAGGCTATAACATTATTCGGTATTACAGCGATGGGCTTGGACTGACCCGGCCTGCCATGTATGCCAGTCTGGTCGGTGCGCTTGCAAATATTCCGCTGAACTATGTGCTCATTTTCGGCAAACTCGGTTTTCCAGCCCTCGGCGGTGTCGGCTGTGGTTGGGCCAGCGCTGTGTCCTTTTGGATCATGTTTCTGTTTATGGCGGTCTGGGTTTTGGTCAGACGGGAATATAGCCACGTTAGGATCTTCACCACTTTTCACCGCCCGCACCTACCCGCCATTATCAAGCTTTATCAAATCGGGTTACCCATAGGCACGTCCTATCTGGTTGAATCCAGCGTGTTCAGTGTGATTGCGTTGTTTCTATCACGCTTCGGCACGGTGGTGGTGGCCGCACACCAAATTGCATTGAATGTCGCCAGTGTGGTGTTCATGATCCCATTGTCTCTCGGCATTACGCTCACCATACGGGTGGGGCAACTCATTGGTGCCAATCAAGCACAGCAAGCGCAAAACGTCGCATTCCTTGGCGTTTTCATGTCGCTGGCTTATGGGGCCTGTACGGCAATATTGTTATGGGTTTTCAACATGCACATACCCGCGCTGTATAACAACCAACAAGAGGTCATCAACTTGGCTGCACAGTTATTGATCTTTGCTGCGATTTTTCAATTGGGCGATGCCACCCAGGTTGCCGCTGCAGGTGCGTTACGGGGCTATAAGGACACCAAGGTACCCATGTTTATTGTGGTACTGGCATTTTGGATGATGGGGTTACCGGTAGGCTATAGCCTCGGCATTGTTGGCGTATGGGGCGAGCCCATGTTAGCAAAAGGGTTTTGGATTGGGTTGATTGTGGCCTTGATGGTGGTGGCATTGTTCTTAGTCGCGCGCTTGCGCCGTGTCAGTCGACGGGCCATTCCTGTTAAAATGGCCGCATCAGGCTAACGACTTTTCTTTTGTACCCAATAGACGTAGACCTGCTTATCAGGATCTGCGTCCGTATCGGTATCGTCTACTGGCCCTATCGTGTCAACTAAGGTGTGGCCAAGGAATCCGCAAAATTTGGGGATGTCTCTTTGTGTAGAGGGATCGGTTGCCACTACTTTTATGCAAGCACCCGCCTCAGCGCTGCGAATCGATTGGTGAAGCATCATGACTGGCTCTGGGCACAGTAAGCCACGGGTATCGAGCTCATGATCGAAGGGTGTTTGGGTCATAATTTGCCATATCTCAATATTAAAGCGGCTATTGTAAAAGGCTGCCCCTGAAAAGCAACATAACGGCTCTCGAACAGCCTGTAACTTCCGTCCCGACAAAGCCGTCTGTGCTTGTAAAAATGTCGCCCATACCACTACAGTTTGCTTACCTAATTTCTGGTATTGAATCTATGACAACTCATCTCTGGATGAGAGATCCACAGTACCTGGAACAGGACACTTGATTTACCCAAAGCAGCGCTCAGATGGAAGATATTACAACGCTAGAGCCCTTTCACAGTGCAAAAAAAACGGAGCCATGTGGCTCCGCTTTGAGTGATGTGCCTATTCTAAAAACGCAACATCCTATTTTAAAAATATTATTGAATAAAAAATTGCCAGCACTATGAATATACCGATGGCCACAAAGCTAAAGCCAAACAGATAGACCAGTGCCATATACCATTTAGTAGGAGGCGGCAACAGGCGACCTTCAAGCTCATTTTTATCAACTAGGCTCTGGTATTCCAGAGGTCTTTCCTCTTTGAATTTTGACAAAGGCATTCTTTGCGTAAAGACCACAGGATCAAGCGGCATAGATTCCGGACGCAAATGCGTATGGAAAAAGTGAGCCACAAATATGAAGATTGTTGCTAGTAACGCTTCTTCTCCGTGAATGATGTAAGACACATTGATCACCCATCCTGGTACATAGCGCGTTACAATTTCAGGGAACCATAATATTAACCCTGACAAACCAATAACCGCTACACCCCAGAATACTGCCATGTAGTCAAACTTCTCCCAATAGGTCCAACGACCAAATGATGGTTTTGGCCCTTTGCCCACAAAGTAGAGCATATTGGCTTTCATATCTTGAATATCGCGCATCAGTGGAATCATCGTATAGTCTTCTTTAAATAGACCTCTAACGGTGATTTTTCCCTTTGCAAACAATATGACCAGCTGCATCAAGTGCAATACAAAGTAAGCACCTGTCACCATAGCGGCAATTCTGTGCCATTGACCTAAAACACTGGGGCCGCCCAAAACATCGGATATCCATTGGAACATCGTGTTATCAGAAAATTTCAACGTCATGCCTGTCAGCGCCAGTGTCAAGAAACTGGTTATGATCATCAGGTGCAATAGAGTATGGCTAACATTGAATCGTCTCACATGTTGTTCATCAGGATTCACCTTGTCTTCACCCGCGCGCTTTCTTTCCTTGCGCTCTTTTATTGACCGATAGAGCCAAAGCGACGTGTGGACACCAAAGAACAGAAACACAAAAAACAGCAAGCCGTTCATTGCCCAAAAGGTATAAAACAGAATCGGGTAATTTTCTTCATCATGATAATCAGCATGCGGGATGAAGCTGGAGAAGTTCTCATTAGTTTCTTCATGACACCCAGCGCACGTTTCCTGTACATTGCTTTTGCTAACTGGAGAGGTTTCAAATGACAGCGGCACAATCTCATGAGAGCCATGGCAATCAAAACACTTAGCGGTTTCTTCACTACCTAGTAGCGCAGCTTTGCCGTGATAGGATTCATAATAGGTTTTAGCCGAACTTAGATGGCAATTGCCGCAACCGTCAATGACTTCCAAACTAGATTTATCTTGCGTTGATATGACCACATCATGACTCGTGTGGCAGTCAGAACATTCAGGCGCAGCTAGGGGTTTACCAAACACATTGAGAAGTGAGGAAATTTCGCCTTCTTTTTCGAAATGCGTGCTCTGCGCCACTAATTCACCCTCATCTTGGTGGCAGTTAATACAGACTGGTTCCTTGAGTGGTGCACACGAAAGCGTCGCGTTGGCATTCCAAGAAGCAATATAATTATTGAATGCGCTCGAATCCAAACAATAATCATTTTGCTGAACATCAACAGTTTGCTCTTCATGCAAATCATAGTGGCAACTAGCGCAAGGGAGCTCATTGTGAGCTGAGCCTGCTTTTAGGCTTTCATCCCTAAAAATAGACGCCAGAGTCGTGTCTTCATGGTCAGCCAACCTTTCATTACCATGACAGGCTAAACAAGCTGAATTTGGGGGTAAGAAATTTGTAAACGCGACAATTTGCTCGTAATTTCTTAGGGGCAAATCTTGAATGCCTTTTGACATGGTTGAGGACGTGCTATGACAGTTAGCGCAGTCATCCTCCATAATCGGCATGACTACATCAGTGAATACCGCATCATTTTTACGACCATCGCTGATCCATTGCTCGATCGCTTCAATTGATTCGTCGGTGGTAACGTGTTGGTACATGGTACTTCTCATGGCACCGGTAAGACGAGAGTATTGCGTTCGATCGACAGGCGGCCTTTCTTCTTCTACTTCTTCGACATACCCCCCATCATCAGACGCTACGTCATCTGCCAATTCATCACACAGTTCCGGTGGGCAGTATTCGTCTTCTTGCGCTGCTTCAACCAGAACTTCATCACAGAGTTCCGGTGGGCAGTATTCGTCTTCTTGCGCTACTTCAACCAGAACTTCATCACACAGTTCCGGTGGGCAGTATTC
>ENA-OSIY01000612-OSIY01000612.1-marine-metagenome-genome-assembly--contig:-NODE-612-length-19992-cov-9.892794_pt1 | contig 19992 bp, 28 predicted proteins | sample MGYA00237884_ERZ534233 | MGnify/ENA primary metagenome ERZ534233 (study PRJEB26412, sample SAMN06343840) | marine metagenome | isolation source: estuarine water | place: USA: Columbia River Estuary... | reverse complement strand
ATATCATTAGTAGTTATAACCAAATTACTAGTTGCTGGTTGTACATCAAATACGATGTTGGCAGCACCTGCATTTGTGGTAGATAAAGTTAAGTCTATTGCCGTAGGTGTAACACTTAATTCATTAGAATTAATTGTAATGTTTGTTTCAACAGGTTGAACAACTACGTTTAAATTTACGTCACTCATTAGATGTATCTTATAATCATGCCAATTGGTTCAATGTTCACATCTGTCTTAGCAAAAGCATTAGTTCGTGTGACAGTTAAATTAATGATAGCCATTAAACTTGTAGCAGAATCAATCAATATTGTTTGTCCACCGTTAATAGTTGCTGGTACATAAAGATAACCGGTACCTGCAGTAGCACTGACAATACTTGCAACCATTCCAGTTGGGGGATTTGGTGTTGGTTGAGGACTAATCAATACGGTGTCGCTTAATATAATATCTTCAGTAGTTGATTGCACTACTGGATATGTAACAACAGTGTTGTACCATTTTACTGTAGTAGCAAAAGTCCATCCTGTGATATCGATGGGCGTACCCTCACCATTACTGAATGTGAATGGAAGTGTATAACTCTCACCCGTATACACTTCGACACATTGTAATTGTGTACCAGCGATTGTTATTGTCTTTGATCCGTTAATTAGTAAACTCATAATGTTTGTTCCTTAGTTGTATTTATATTTTTTGTTTGGTTAGTACCAAACTGGCAAAAGCCACTGTAAGATTTGCGCCCGATGAAATATTTCTAATATATATTGAGCCTGCGTCAAGACCAGCACTACCAACAATTGTTGTATTATATGTAATAAAGGTTGGTAAATTAGCATATAATACTTGACTATCCAATCCATGAGCGGGAATTTGATCGAATTCGGATTCAGTTGTTGATGCTGTACCAGCATATTGAACTATAGTTTCATTAGTATCAGATACTAATTGCATTCTTAATGTAATATTCAATTGTTCACTAGTCGACACTGTGTTAGTGATTGGTACATTAATTATTTTATACCAATTGTCATCGCCACTGTTAACATATATTAATCCAGCAAGCGCAGGATTCCATGAACTTGTACTATTAGCACCATAATAATTATTGCCATTTGATCCACTAGCAATAGTTGCTGTACCTTGATATGTCGGGAACCAGTTAGTTGCTGGAATACCTGTACCAATAATGTAGACTGGTACGTTAACAGTTGAACTTGTTACGGCAATTGGCATTGTAACTGTATTTGCAACTGGATTATTGATCCTAAAAATTTCAGAACCTAATGGAGATAATGCAACTACACTAGGACTCATATTAGTGTACGTCACACTGTTTGCTTGTAAGTTTGGTCCCCATGTGTATGGTCCACCAACGTTGCTGTTATAACCAACGTTACCAACTGTGATTGCTGTTACGGATCCATAATATGTACCTGCACGTTGGTCATTAATATCAATACTTAAACTTTGCCCATTAGTGAATGGTATACCATCTGCGCTATTCAATGTTGAATATAACTTATGTGTAGCAATATTACTACTATTACCCAAATTGAAATTCATTGCCACTATAGAACCATCTGATGGTACAGTACTTGACATGTTGAATGAAATGACAGCACCACTAGTACTTAATGGATTAGTGTTAAAGACTGGAGTACCTGGACTATTACTAATGTTAGGATTACTTAATCCTGTATTTGCTTCTGGTACAAAGTCTTGTATTGGACTATTTGAGTAAATGGTATCATTGTATTCACTTGCTGTAACTCTTGCACCTAAGAAACCACTGTCATCTTTTGTCTCTTGCACTTGAGTAACACGGAATAACTTACCATCTGGGAATGCTGGACTGTTCCATCCATATTCTGGTAGTGTGACACGAATCACGTCACCTGCTTCGATTTGTATTCCAGAATAATCTAATGCAAACGAGATGACCAAGTCCTCACGACTTTGCAACATTCTACGCTCACCCAAATATGTTGCTTGAATGTAGTTGTTGACAATTGGGAACTGAATAATTAACTTGTTTGCTGGTTCATTAGGACTCATAACTTCAGGAACAAAGTCAATTAAATTGATTGTCTTGTAGTTAGTTTGATCCTTAATATTTGCGTCTGGATATTGAACTTCTAAACTATTGTATGTTGAGTTCAAGTCAATTGGATTAATATCGATACCACCAATCAATTTATAACTGTCAACATGGTATAAGTCTTCTATTGTTGCATAGTCAGTATAACTTTGATTGATAACAATCTTCCACTTACCTGACAATTCACTATATTGTAACCATGTATCGCAACTGTCAGCAATAATTTGTAAATTGTTTAAACAACTTTGTCCGGTGTTGATAGGACCATTAATGCGATATCTTGGTTGAGTTGCAATGCCTCCACCTACCATGGTGTAATCAATTACTTCATCTGAGTATGTGTTTAATAATGCCAAACTTGGAAGATCAATTTGATCGACTGGCAATGCACAACCATAACGACTATTAGTCATGTAGTCTTTGAATACATCACCGGGCTTATTTAAAGTATTTTGTAATTGGACATTGAGTTGACCAATCTGTGTGAAGCCAGAATTCTGATTGTAATTAATCTTAACGATTATGAATGCAGTTTTTTCCATGGCTGCTGATGTTGTGCCACCTTGCGTGTATAACGTACTATCCCAGCGTTCGTCTGCTGGAATACTACTGTCACTCATAATCTGAATAGCAGTTTGACTTGCTGTATTAACACCACTACCTGAACCATTCGTAAACAAGTATATGTAAACATTACCAGCAACTTTGGTATCTTCTTGTGGAGGATTAGCGTTGTTAGTTAATTTAATTACTTTAGCCTGATCGGTTCCATCAAATGTTACAAGTGATCCATTGTAGTAGATATCACCATAAGTCATTAATCCAGTGTCTGTAACTTCACTCAATGCACATACATACCACATAGTCTTTTGATCTGTAGATATCTTAGCATCAATAATTGTTGGAGCAACAAATGCTGATCCATATACTACTGGTAATACATTGTTAGTTGATGGTGGAAGTTGAACACGTGCACCGGCATCTTGTGCACCAGCGGCATTTGTTCCAGAACGATTGGCAATAAGTTTAGTTATACCAATTGTTAATAATGTACGTGCGGCAAATGCACCTACTGCACCGATTGTTGCGGCTGCGGCAGCACCAAATCCTACTGCTGTTGCTAATGCTGTTACGCCCGCGGCGATTGCTGTGAAGATAGGCATCTTATTGGCTCCAGGTATGTTCGATTGGTTTGAAACCAAAACGTGAATAGTCTAATTGTTGACCTTCTAATTGGCTCACTGTGTAATTTGTGATGCGACCATTGTCACGCATTTCATCACACATCTCGGTATATTTCTTTAACAAACGATATCCAGCACTAGAACCTCTATGTTCAGTTTCTACCCAATATGCGATTTCGTTCATTACTAATTTTGTATTGTCCCATAAAAAGGGTGTGCAAATTGCAATTAACATACCAGTTGGCTTGTTGTTTTTTTCGCTAATCAATGCAATGCCACCACCAGCAAGAATGATACTTAATATCTTTGTTGCTGTTTTATCATTTGTTACATCTAATCCACTGATTGATCCACTGTCATGGTAATTCCATAACATGTCAATCAATATTGGTAGATCAAATTTATTTGCTACTCTAATCATGGTTGTTCATTTCTTGCTTGATTTGTTCCTACTTGACTTGCATCAGTGCTTGCTGTACTTCCGGTAACAGTAGTTTTTGTTACTGCCATACCAAAGTCGAACTGTTGGTCACTGATACTGTATAAGTTATTTAATGATCCGTCATTTGGATAGAATGATTGCCAACTTTCTTTGTTTGTTTTACGACCAGCAATACGATTCTCAAGTACATATCTAAATGAACTTGCATTCAATGTAACAGTGTAATTGTCAACTAGGTCATGACGTTCTTCACTGATATTGTAACTTGTAACAATACCGGTAAAGCGATGTGCTGTGCTTGTCAATACAAATTGATTGTTGTAAAATCCACGTGTAATGTCTATGCGACTTCCACGAATCTTATTGGCTAATACAACATAAATGTTATCGCCACTAATACCCGAAAGCATTAATGAAGTGTCGGCTGAAGTGACACGAATGTCTCTTTGTTGAATACCTACAGCGAGTAAGCCACCCATTGGACTGTATGTTTGAAAGTTAATTGTTTCTTCTTTATAACTACTACTGAAAGTATAAACTGAAATGTCAGTTGGATTGTTTACATCATTGTAAATGGTAAGTTTAATAAACTCAGCACTGTTGATGTTTGTTTTATTGCCTGCTACTGCTGGTATGATTTCCATTTTATGCCTCTCCAGTGAATTCGTATAGGAGGAAACTATCACTAAATTCAATCAACGCATTGTTCTGCACAACATTTGAAGCCTTCTGATAGCCACCTACTACTAATTTATACACAGGCATATTGGGGCAAAAGAAATTGAATATACAATTAGTTCCAACGTTAAGTCCTATTCCGGCTACGTTAGTAGTCATAATGTTTGGTCTGCTTGTTGTTATAGTGACTGTACCACCAGTACCACGCAATACATCATTTTCAGTAGTGAATGGATATGGATGACCTTTAATCTGAATCAAATCGTTTTTCTTAAACAATAATCTACTTGATGCTACTGCAGGAAGACCATTCAATACTAATTGATTTCCAACATAACTTGAAACATTAAGAGTGTTAAGTTGATTTGTTGATAGTCCACCTTGATACGCCCAGATCCATCTTAAGTTAGGGTTATTACCAAATGTAACTTCCTGAGGAGTTGTTGTATCAAGTGTATCAAGTTCTTCCAATAATGCACGTGCTTCACTGTAACGAAAACTATTTGGCATGTCTAATGTAATCTTCCATGCGTTTGTTGTTGGAGTTTGACTTACTCTTGGTATTTCGTTGCGAGTATATTGAATACCAACAACGTTACGTCTGTTGATTTTGATTCCATTGCAACTGTCTATGATTGTTTGTAAACCAGCCATGTTTTATTCCTTATCTGTTACCATATGGTAATTCTTTTTGTGCTAATTGCATTGAACCTAACAATGTTTTACGATTCTCTGCAAAGAATTGTGCCACTGATTTGCTATCAATTGCACTGATGTTATAATTGTTTGTTACATTGTTAGTTGCTGGTGCATTACCACCGCCACCGCCACCAAAGCCACCGTTTGGTATAATTGTTCCTGCTGTTTTTGGAACAAATAACTCAGGACCTTTTTCACCGACGATACTTGGCTTATTGATGGGAGGATTACCGCCATTAGCGAACCCAAATATACTACCGATCGCACTGAAGATGCCACCGCCACCACCAATTGCACCCATTAGTTTAGTTGCTTGTGCTCTTAATTCAATCTTTAACAAGTCTTGTATGATACTACGAGTAAAGTCACCGAAACTAAACTTACCTGTCTGTACGAACTTATCAATTGCACTACCCATATTATTAGTGATGCTACTGAATACTTCACCTGCTCTCATTGCGGCATTAGTTGCATTGTCCATATAGTTGTCAAATGCTTCTTTCCAACCCTGATCGAATGTGCGTGATTGACTTAAGTTGGCTGACTGTACATCACTAATTTGTTGATATCTCTGTGCAATTAATGCAAGACCATCACTTAATTGTTTTGCTCTTTCTGGACTTAATCCATCACCACCATCTTCAAAGCCTGCGGCGAATGCACGACTTGCTTCTAGTCCTGCTTTCTGTGCTGATTGTTGAATGGCTGCAAACTTCTGCTCCATTGGGCTACGACCCATTTGTTCTTTTTCGAAAGTAGCAGTATCTAATTGTGCTTGTGTTGATTGACGAATTTCTAATATTGCTTCATCAAGTTTCTTTTGGCGTTCTAGTTGTTCGTTAATACGTTGCAACATGTTAATACGCTCTTGCTCAAGCATCTTGGCGCCTTGCAAGTTCTCAAGTTGACTCTTAATTCTAGCCGCATCGACTTGTGCTACTTCACCTATCTTTTTAATCTGTGCATCATAAACACTACCTAATGCTGATTCTTCTTTACCTAATGCATTTTTGGCTTCACGTAGTTTTTCTGATTCGTCAGCCGCACGTTTGTATATGTCTTCTTGTGCTCTTACAATTTCTGATTCTTCACTAGTCTTGCCAACTAACATTCTTTCAACGTTAATATTGTCGAGTAGTTGACTGTTTTGATTTTTAAACGATTTGGTTACGTTTTCAATTTCACCGCGTTTCTTTGCTAATGCATCTGTAACTTCACGAGCCGCATCACCTTCTTTTTTGCCTGTAGCCTCGGCAGTACCAGCACCTGCGGGTGCTTCTGGTGTTCCACCTCCACCTAATCCAAATATACCTGCTAATGCACCAGCAACTGTACCTGCCATAGTCAATACACCGCGCAATGCAGTCATTAATGAACTAGTTGGGGCAAATGCTCTTGCCGCTGTTATTGATCCTGTTGCCGCGGCTGCACCAAATCCACTGAACAACTTACCTACTTGTGCTAATGCAGGTCCTATTGCGGCTAAACCTCTGGCAAACATACCAAAGAATCTAACAACTGCCATAGCGATACCACCACCAAATACTGCTAACAATACAGTACCAAGTACTTTCATTATGGTTACTAATGTATCGACATTTTTACCACCATCAGTAATCTTCTGTATCATGTCAACAATTGGTGCTGTAACTTGCAAGAAGGCAATCTTTAAGTCAGTCATAGACTTAGCCATTTTATCGTTTAGATCGGCTGCTTGTTTAATTGATTGTGCATACTTGTCACCAGATCCGGCTGCATCTTTAAGTGCATCAGCCATTTGTCGTGGGTCAACTGTTTTGAAACTTTTACCAAAGATATCCATCTTCAGTGCGGCTTCACGGCTCTTGTCAGTGATTCTATCAAAGCCATCGAGTGCTTTGGTTAATAAATCTTCTTCACTTAATGTTTTTAAATCACCTAATGTAATACCTAATTCATTAAATGCATTTTGTGTTTTTAATGATCCTTGAGCGGCTTCGTCAATACTTTGTGTAAACTTAACAATACCACTAGACATAGCGTCTGCTTGACCACCGGCTGCTACTAATGCATCTTTGTATTCTACAAGACGACCAATAGCGATACCAGTAGCGTTTGATAAGTCATTTAAGTCATCAGCCATTAACAATGCTGAACGACCAAATGCGGCAAGACCAATGCCTGCTAATTTGGTTTTTAATCCACTGAATTGTGTACCAAGACCGGTAAGTTTCTTGTCTAATGTATCAAGCGAGGCTAATCCATTTACGCTTACATTAATTTGTGCATTAGTCGCTGCCATATCTTATTTTCCTTTAAAGATTCTATTCACACGGTCATGAATATATTGTTCAGTTGGTTTAGTCATACCTTCTGGGGCTTGTTCACTACCACGCAATCCTCTAGTAGTCATATGACGACCTTTATCTAATACCTCAGCATATGGATAATCTGCTTGAATTACATCGTTTCTTAGTTTAGTGTTTCGTTTAGCATTGCCAGTCTTAACAGGTGTTGTTGCAAGAAAAACATTGTAGGCTTCTTGAGGTACTTTCTTAAGTTCTCTCTTGATTTCTTTCAACATGTTAGATATGTTGTTAGAGTTAAATTTTACATCTAGTTCAACCATTTAATGTTTCCTTTGCTTTGTTCATCATCTGTTGCAATTCATCTACATTATAATCGGGCATTGGTTCTCGACCATTGTTCATTGCCTTCTTATGATGATAATTCTCAAAGGTCAATGCCGCGTCCATAATATACAAATCAAATGTGTTAGCCCTGCTAATCACTTCACTAGGAAGCATTCCATAACGCTTTCCTAATGAGTCTATCCACAATATCGATGCCATCTTTTCACTGTTGATATCGATATTGTCGTTTGTTACTTTCCCAATAGATCAGTCACCTTACTAATTGCCTTCATCAATACATGAGTTGGTAGAACATTGTCTTTGGTAAGAATCTCTTTACCTTTATCGTCAAGAATTAGTGTGCGTACAATTTCAACGATAGTACCTGTATTACTATGATCGGCATTTGCTAGTCGCATGAATACATCCATAGGTTGACGATCCCATGTATGAAAGGTGATTGCTTCACCAAATTCTTTTATGGTATCTTCGTCATCAATAGTGATTTCGACTAGTTTGGGTTTTGCTGTGAGTTCTGAGAGTTTCATTTGTTAATTTCCTTGTTAAATTATTATATTGTATTTATTCGTTATCAATACCGTCTTCTAGTAGTTGATTAAGCAGTGCAATACGAAACGCTTGCTTTGCTTTTAGTTGTCTGATTGTTGACTGCATGTTATCGAGCATGGGCATTTGCTTGGCTTCATCTGCTAATAAACTGCGTAGTTTTTCTTCACTTGTTTTTAGATATTCATTCATTTGTTATCCTTAAAAAAAGGGGATACCTTTTACAGTATCCCCGATTACTTCCCATCCCTGAGATTTAAGCCACAGTGCCTGATGTGAATGCACCATCGACAGCAATTGTCAATGGAGTTACCCAAACAGGAGCGTCAGGACTAGTTGTCGGTGCTAGACTTGTAAAGAAGCCTTCACCTTCGTAGTAATGAGCGCCAGAGGCGATGCCGTTCCAATAGATTTTAAAATCTAATGCGGACTTGTTTGTTGACATATATGCGATACCTAATTCTGGTGCAGTTGTACCTGTACTAGCGTTAGTTCCGAAATATGTTGTTGCATCAACAACAATGTTTGTGCTGATTTCGTTGTCAGCAGGTGTACTTAGTTTACGTGTGTCAACATCCGAGAATGTTGTGTATGAGTAAACACCAGTACTGTTCGTGATTGTTACATCCTGAACGAATGGAACAGTAATTGCTTGAGCGGCGTTTGCTAAATTAGCACCGTTCAAACCGATCACGATAACTGGTTGAGTACCAGTTGTGTTGGTTGTAATTCTTACATTAGCCATGATTTCTCCTTATGTGTTGGCGTTATTGAAATTCGAGTCTTGTTAATTCAAATGTCCAGGTATATCTTTCTCTTTGTGTACCATAGTTTAATTCTTCAGCATAGTTTCTTTCAAAGTAACCATCTAAGAATGGTACTGTTGTACCAGGATAGTTTTCAGTTACTAAGTTATTTACCATGTCTCTTACTCTGTTAACATTAGGATCTGTTTGGAAACTAATGTATGCAATGTAAAAGGTATCTGTAGCATTATATATGTTACTACCGGTCGTTACTCCAAGTTGATTGGGAACCCTATTAACGGTTACGATGTTACTAACATACAGTCCGTACCTAACGATATCTGTATCACTAGCAAACTCAGTAAAGATTGGTACATTCCAACTCTTTGGAATATAGAATTGTAACATCTTTGTCACCTGTGCTTGCGTGATATAAGGATCGTTTTTTTGTACAGTGTACATTAGAAAAATCTCCTATCGCCATTGAAATAATCGACGTCGGCTGTCCAATTTTCTTCTAGTTTTGTAGTAGGACCGTTTGGTGAGTTTTGATACAAGTCATAGAAGTTCATTAACTCCAATGCTTTGATCCACTCACGGTCACAACGATCTTTTGCAAAATCGTAGTTCATCTTATCTACATCGTTCATGTTTGAAACTTCTGTTACCAGACTTTCATAGAACACTAGAACAGCGCCGAATGTATCAAGTCTAATCAGTGTCTGATCGTTTTTAATGAGTTGACTAGGATTAAAACTAGATATTAAGGCACCATTAGGAAGATTGGAATAATAGTAAGCACCAAGGACTGTGTCACAATACTTGTTCCACCATCCAAACTCTAACTTATAAAGCCACTCTTGTGAAGCGACTTTAAAGTATGGAGCCCAATCAATGCCCAATGCAGCCGCTCTACGCTCCGCTGCCGGATCATAAAACGCAATATCTTGCGCTGTTGCATTTGAGATTCTTTGATATGGTACTGACATATTATATTTCCTGAACTAATTTAAGATTAAGCCTGAACGATGTTAATAGCACCGCCACGACGCATGTCGCCAACGCCAGAACCGAAGTAGCCTACGCCAGTTAGCCAATTCTGTAAACCACCAGGTACTTCACCTAGTTTGATCTGTAGTCCTTCTTTCATAACAGTGAACAATGCTGAGTCACCGAAGTAACCACCGACTAGTACTGGAGTGGCTGCTGCACCTGCGACAGTACGGCTTGCACTACCTAAGAAGGTTGTTGACATGACCATGCAACCGTAGATGTTTTCGATACGACCGCTTGATAGCAATTCGTTACCCAATGCAGATAGGTTTGCACCACCAGATTGAGAAACTGCACCACCAGTTAGTTCTGATAGCAAACGATTCAATGTTGAACCGATAACACCATCATTACCATTGCTATCGATAACGATAACAGGAGCGCCGGGCATACGAGCGATTTTGAACTGTTGCTTAATCAAACGAATTGCTTCGGTAACTAAGTTAGCAGTGAAACCAGCAGTACCGCCAGAAACAGAAGCACCAGATGGAACTAATTCAACAGCGCCAAGTTGCAAGATACGATTGAAACCGTCTGCACTTGTTGCATAGAATGTGTTACCTGGAGTTGCTTTGAATTCTGCGAAAGCAGCCGCGACACGTTGGTCAACTTTTTCAGCGAATGAGTCACCCAATTCAGCACCTAATGTAGCAGCCAATTGGAATGATGTTGTCCAGCCGTAGAAAATATCGAATGCAGTCGTTGCAACAGCAGGACTTGCAGTGATAGTTTCTTGTGTCAATGATGGGTTTTGTACCGCAGCATTACCTGTTCCCCATGGGGCAGTAGCAGGGCTAGCCGATGGGTTGAAGTCTTGATACGTAATTGGTGCAAAGTTAGGAACTAAGAATTGATTACCTTGTGTAGGGGTAACAACGTTAGTCATATTAACTAGACCATTTGATTCGTGCATAGCACGTAGAGCGAAGTTTGCAATTGCGAATGTGAAGCCGAAGCCTTCACCATTCGATCCACCTAGGGTATAAGCCATTTTATTTTCCTTTTAAGTTAAGTTGGCAATCAGAGTATTCTTTGACTTGAAGTTGACTGTGTTGCTGATACAGTTGTACCTTTTAGACCCATGTTTCTTCCTAAACCATTTCGTTGAGCCCACTGATTAAAAGCAGCGGGATCTTTAGAATAGTCAGGAACACTGTCTTCAGGTGCACCAGCAAAATTGCCTTGTCCAGGTCGTAAACCAGATCCAGAATTAGAGTTACTCTGTTTAAGAAGTTTCGGATTACCCGATGCAACTTCTTGTACTAATCCTTGAATCGTAAGTGGAGATCCATCCATACCATAACGCTCTTGACCTTTTGAGTTAGTGATAACATATGATCCGTCTTGTGACCATTGAATGTTACTCTTTACTTTTTGTAAAGCGTAATCAATCATGTCTGGATCGAATTTATCGTTCATGGCTCGCTGAATGTCAGAGTCTAATTCCTTCTCACGTAATCTTTGCTCTTTTTGAGCAAGATCGTTTTGAAGTTTACTAAACTGTTCATGCAAGTCATTGGTAGTAACTCTGCCTTGATTGTTTTGAGTAGTTTGTTTCTCTACTGGCTGTGCGTTGCCAACGGATTGATTTTGAGCCCCTACTCGTGCCATATATGCTAATGCGTCTTCTACGCTTGTGAAGGGTACTCCACTTGCATTAGACATTGCAGATAGCAACGACTGAGTTGTGCTTTTACGAATAGCACCTGGGTTAACGTTTTGCTCTCCTGCTTCACTCATAGAGTCCTGGGCAGTTCCAGGGGCTACATCGTTGCCAACGAAATTTTGTTTAATATCCATTTAATTAGTTCCTTGATTATACGTAATCACCGAATGTGATAGAGTATTTATACAAATCATCTACCTGTGTTTAATCCTGTTATCTGTACTGCAACCGCTTGTTGTGTATAGTAACTTGGTCCCATTGGGGTGATAGGAGTACCTGATCCACCTAACAATGTTGTATTGTTCTGATCACCTTTTTCGTCTGATTCAGTGTCTATCTCACCATAGTTTTCAACTTCTGGGATAGATCCTGTGTCAGTCATGATAATCTGTTCATCTTCATATGTCATCAATTCTTTTACTGAACTGTCAGTCAAACTGTCAACATATATTTGTTGATATTCTTCAATGTCATCTGCTGGAGCAAGCATGCCAATAATCTCACGTGTGATTAGACTCTTAATAATCTCATTGTCACCAACTAATGTGCTTGCTTGCGTAATCAATGCCATTCTATAGTTTGTATCGTGTGCTTCATAGTCAGTGTTGTAATTAACTTGACCTGCCCAACGCATGCCCATAAATCGTGCGGCGAATGTAAAGATCAATCCTTCAGTAACTTCCATTAGACGGGCTTTACTCTTTGCTGTTCTATGTAGTTGTTTGCGTTCTTCAATGATTGACACGCCTGAAGCAACTTGGTTCTTACTATTGCGTAAGCCACCTAAGCCAGTCAATGCTTCAATTTGTTCTAGGATATCTTGTTGTGCTTTAATGATCTTATCTACGTCACCCGTATCAACGGATATTGCTTCTACTTGACCTTGCAATGCACGAACGATTGCGCCGGCGTGTACTGGGATACTAATCCCTTTGTCAGCACGAATGATTGTGTGAGCAAATTGTAATGCAGTGTACTTTTCGCATTCTAGTTTATAATGTTCACGCATTGCATCACTTGCTGAGTCAATGTCGGATACACCTAAATCTAATTGTCTTGGGTCTTTGCGACCATATGCGATGAAGACTGGGATGCTCATGCCTGCAGGGAATACACCTTCGCCAATCTTCCTTGCTTCATTCTCCATGAGACTTGATTCTTTAACACTCTTTGGCACTTCATAACTTTCCCAATAACTTGGCTCAGATTGTGTACCTAAATAGTAGCATTTTAAATAGTAATTGTGTTCATCTTCCATCTCTTTGATCTTAACATGTTTTAATATCGGACGACCACCATAGAAGTCAAACTCCCAATCCCATACATTAAGAGGACTAATTGCACATGCGTATGGACGTCCTAAACTACCTTCACTCTCTGTTGGCATATCTACTGCGACCCAGCAATGTCCAAAGATACTTGTTAAGTCACCGATCTGTTCCATGAAGCCGGTTAGTGAACGTGTTTGTAAGTCTGTATCATTGATGAACAAATCGACCCAGTCGCAGTTGTTAGGATCAATGTATCTGCCGTCTGGTGTAGCGAATTTTAGATTACGCTTGACACCTGGCTCAAAGAGAACATCATTGATTGTGTCAACAATATAACGACAAACAGGTTGTGCTACAGTGTTCTTAATCAAGTCGTTCCACAACTGACTGTCTTCACTAGGGCGCTTCTTACGCACACTTTGCTTGAATACATAGCCACCAAGATATGCATTTTGATAGCCAACCATTTGCATAAGGATAGCATCATATATGCCGCTTCGTTTCAATAAATCGGAATTTTTCATATTTTATAAGTCTCTTTAATGGCTACTTTGCCAGTGTTTATGGTCATAGATGTATTTATACTTTATATATACTAAGGTTTCTGCTTACAGAATTGATTGTGTCTGCGACCTATTACTGCTGGACTACCATGGTATCCACAGTGTTTGCATGTTTGATACATTGATTTGTCACTCCATGCTTTACCTACTCGACCTTTATTTGTCATTACATCTGTTTTTTGTTGATTAGTACCAACGTTAAGATGTGCAGGATTAACACAATGATAGTTGTCACAGTCGTGATAAACAACTTTGCCATCGATATTATGTCCTTCCCACTCCATTCTTAGTCTATGCACTGTACGCATCTTACCATCGTAACGAAAAAATCCATATCCAATGTTGTTCTTGCTTGCTGTCCATAGTTCGCATCCTGTTTTAGGATCTTGTTCTACATGTGAGTAGAAATAACTTTTATATTGTTCTTCAGTTGCCATATGTTAACTCCATACTTGGTAATCGTCTTGCTTATCGTCACCAGTCATAATTTCTTCCCAACTTGGTCCACCAGGATATAGAGGACTGTCTGGCATGTGATTCAATCCAGGACTGCCCAATCGTGCTTTTGCTGGATCCATACCCACGTACTCTGGGAAGTTTAATGTATCGTGCGTAATTGGGAATAAGTGATGTATGCCATAGCGTATACAGTCACCCAAGCCGTCTATGTGCGCATAGCGTGATTCACTATACTTTACTAGTTTCTTTCTGCTTGCATCTTCATAATGATATGTTTGCAATGCATCAAGCAAAAACTTATCGTCGGGTTTAACTACTAAGCCACCTCTCGCTATAAATGCGTTTGAAGTATTGTCAGTATCACTAATAAGAGGATTGCTTTTGCGAGTATTAACAATTGTGAATCCATATTTCTCCATGATTGTTCTGTCTGTTACGCCGAATGGGCTTGTAGTATCACGATTAACTTGCGTACCACTCATGTCGATTACGCTACTAATTCTACGTTTAGGGAAGTCTAAACGTATTGCTTGCGCTATGCCTTCTGTGCTACAGTCTGGTATTGCATAACTTTTAAGAATCTCAATGGTACCGTGTGGCTCTCCTGCATTCTTTACTTGCGCTACGGTAGCACACATGACCCTTTTATTAAAGTCATGGAATGTGTAAAGATCGTAACCTAAATCTTTAATCTCTTTACAATATTTGTTCTTGTCCCATGCATAGTAGAATTGATCTGCAACGTTCTCAAAACTACACATATAATCCTGTTGAAACTTCAATGGACTAATGATACGCTTTTGTTCTTCAATGAACTCTTTGTTACCAGAACGCATTTGAATATAGTTGAAATGCCGTACTATGTATTTGTCTGGCATGTCTTTAGCAAGTTGAAATAAATCGTAGAGAGGTCCTGCACCGTTAGGTGTTGAAATAACGATGAGTTTACCGAATGTGTCTGGCTGGCCGACCTTAGGTCTAAGACGGTTTGTAATCTCTTGTAGTGTATCTTGTGTATATAGTGCCGCTTCGTCTGCTACCCACACACCTACGTTGAGACCCCTCAAATTTTCTCTTTGCTCTGCACTTTTACAGCGAATAAAACAACCATTAGGAAATTTAATAGTTAATTCACTATTATTAATATCCTTTCCATCCACTAAGCCAAAGTGATGAATACAACTTTGTTTCAATGGCTCCCATATCAAAGACTTTATCATTGCTCCAGTGGGTGCTGAATATATGATATCCTTGCCGCGGTGATAGCGAGGGTTACTAGCGAATATTGGAAGCGCAATCGCTGCCAAGAAAGTCTTCCCACTACCAACAGGCACAATGTCAATGTTGTGTTTGTCAGTATTGAGCCAATCTGCTAGTATCGTGTTTTGCTCACCATACAACGGTATCTCAATTTGATTCATTTTTCCATTCGGATAATTCTATTGATGGAAACGTGAATCCAACGTTCATTGTCTGACCGTTACTGGTCATGTCTACTTCTTGTTTATCTGCAACTACTTTGTTTAAAAACATTTGTTGATAACGTTGCACTAACATTAAGTCACCTGATTGTCTTGCTCTTGCATAATCTTCTGCGAGACCTTCTGCAAATGGTACATCACGCTTTGCAATCTCAGCAAGAATGTCTGTTGCGCTTAATTTAACTGTTGAACCTACTTTGCGTCCTGAGTTAGGTCTTGCGCCACCACGACCTTTCTTTTTTTCAGTTTTTTGAAGAATCTGATTATCAACCATAGGCACCGGATCATGTTCCATATTAAATAATTCCTCCATATTATCATTCACTTGTGTGCGAATAATATTCTGTGATAAATGATTGATTGTCCTAGACATAAATCTTTTCCCAGTCATCGGGATTGTCAGTTGGATCTAATCCATCATAAAGGGTTTTATCTGTTGGATCCTTTTTGTTGATGTACCTTAGTTTACCGAACACTGATGTAAGTTTTTGATTGTCTTTTGACCACGCTACAATCAGTTCTTTTACTCTGTCTTTACCAAACATTATTTCTAGTTGTGTCTTACAATCTTCTACACTAGGATTGATATCCCATTTACTGTCTTTGATTGTTTCCATAAAGCCGATACAACTGTCAATCTCAATCTCACTCATGTATTTAGATAACTCAACAGTCATATGATTGAAGTTTGGAATCTTATTAGTGTTTGGTCTATCAATTAGTCCTTTCATTGCAATATTCCTTCAGTGTTAAGATGTTTTTCACGCAATAGTTCTAAGTCTTTCTCTTGTACTAGTGAACCAATAAACTGATGTACTGTTCTTAGTCCAAGTATCTTCATTTCAAATATATGCTTATTATCGTCACTTAGTTGACTGATATCAATGTCCATTAATTTGCTAATGTTCTCGTTGATATCTTCCATTAATGGCTGTAGGCTACACCACGTGATGCCATCGGGACCATTCTGTAATACGTATCTATTGTTCATTTGTTTTCTTTCTTCTTCATTGGTTCTTTGTACCCACTTGCGTATGCCGCACGTCCTTGACGTTCTGCTTCAGCCTTTGTTTTATACATCTTACCGTGGTCTCCCCATCGATAATATGTTTGTCCACCTTGAGTAATTTTGTGTACTGGCATGTTTATTCCTCATATAATAAGTCGTCAGGAAGTTCAGTTAGTATTGCTGGCTTTCCAACTAGGTTGAGGATGTTTAGTTCCTCTTGCTTATTTATCTCTTTGTCGTTCTTGCAAATAAGACTATGTTTTTTAAGTACTTCTGGGTCGTTCATGGGCTTGCCGCAGTCTGCACATTTATATCCTACCTTTACCCATTCTTTGTTCTTCTTTGCGTATATTGTAGTTAGATTTGTTTTTGGGATAGTTTGAGGTGTAGGCATTGTTTTTAGTTTACTCTTTTGTCTTGTATCTTGGTTGGAAACTATACGCTCAAAACGTTGCGTAGTATGTTGTCCAGGCTTGTTGGTTAACCACTCAGTCTCAAAGTCTGGTGCTGGCTTATTTGTTTTCTTAGGATTTGTATGCTTAGTCATATATTTATATATATGACTTTTGGGTGTTAGTTGTACAATTCTTCTCTGTACAAATCTCTATATGTCTTACCGTTCCAATGTAGCATGATTTCGTATGTAGATGACTTCATGTGCCAGACTATTGTGTAATAACCCGGCAAACATTTTTCTAGTGTTTTATCCAGTTCGTCTAGGCTGAATAACTTATTTGTCACGTGTAGTGTTTGCACTTAGTAACTCCTCGACAATATCATCAAAGTCTGTTGCGTGACAACTTGCTGCCATATCTGCGGCAAAGATTAAGTCTTCTGTGATTGAACCACTTGGGTCAAAACTATGTTGATATAATTCAACTTGATTACGTAGTTGTTCATCTTCTGGAATCAATGAATCTAACATCTCGTACAGTTTGTCGTAGTTTTCGACAGGAACATTACCTCCCGGATTCATTGCAACTTTATTAACAAGACCTCTTACATCAATGCGTGATTTAACTTCTTTGTCACCAACACTAGTAACAACAAAGATTTCTTCTACTGTTACACCATCATCGTCACGTGTGGCACTGATAATAAATGCTTGTTCTGCACCATTAGGTAGTGGTGTTTTATGTACGTGATATTCTTTCATTTTGATATTTCCCAGACGTTATGTTGAAAAAGAACTGGTTGTTTATCACTGTTCTTTTGTAGTTCTATTCCTGCTTCACTTGAAAGGTCTGTGAAACTGTTGATGATGAAGGAGAGATGTTTTGCTTGACTTTCCGCAATGTCAGATTGCGACCCATAAAGTAAGTTATTGATTGTACCTGCTACAAAACTTTGTGGACTGTTACTGCGTCTAAATTGACTACTGTATGGTAGTAATTTGTCTGGAGTTGTATACCATTTTACGAACAACTTATAGTCCGGGTCTTTGCTTAATGCTAACTCATTCATGTAGGCACTTATTTGTATAAGTTTTGCAATGAGCCAGTCCTTGTCCTGTTTTTCTATTTGGTAATAGGTGTTGTTACTGTTTGTCACTTTTGTTTGATATTCTATAATGTACATAGTAGTATACTCTCCTGTATACATTTATTTAATACATAATGGACAAAAGACCCCAATAAGACGTTATTTTGGCTAAAAAAAAGCACTGACGAATTTCAGTGCCTTTCTCCCATGTTTCCATGGCTCATACAGCAATATATGAATAGATATTTATGTGTTGTTTCTTTGAGAGAGAGATTCGCTAGGCTCATCTCTCAAACACATCGCTATCGCTCGTGTTTGTATTAAAAATTAATTAACTAACAATCATTAGGTCTTCTGGACTTCTCTTAATACAATTCTTAGGCACAGGCGAGTAGATAATAAAACCTACTCCCTGAAAGATTGTTATTCTTGAGGCTCTGTTACGAGTGGCGACAATGATTTATAATTATTACTGTGGAGGATTGACTATATCTCACAAACTATCTAAAGAAATTACCGTATTTCGCTATATATTGAATGACTAAATCATTGGGTATCATTCAACTAGCCCGAGCCCTCTATCGCTATTACTTTGACTCGGCATGCTTTTAAGTGTATTGCTACATCTTCTACCATTACATACAGGAAAGTTTCTAACCCAACAGAGTTAGCACTTTAAGGCATCCCTACTAGGTAAGGGATAGTCCTGTACAATTCTACCGTCACACATCAGAACGGATTATCGGCATACTTCTAAGTGATGCTTACTTATAAATTAATGTTTTCTTTTTTAACTTGAAACGTTTACGTTCTTTGTTAGTTGGTGTTCTTGGTTGCACCACTTTAAATGGTGGGTGCTTTAATGGACCACTTGTTGTTTTAGTAAACTTTTCGGGTGCCCATTTGTAGAAGATACTTAAATCTTCTACGTCTTCTACATACCATATTTTACGTGAAGGATCCCATTTAGCGCCACGACTTTTTGCAAGTTGATGCTCACTATATGGTACGATTAAATTGATCCTCATTTGTTCTCCTATAAAAAATGAACCGCTATAAAAACTCTTTGACGAAGATGAAGCCCCAGCCGTCAAACTGAGGGCTTCTGTTTTTATAGGAATGTGCGCATCACAAGTTCAAAAGTTTTGCTCACATTGTATTTATCATACACGAAAAACTTTAAATAAAATACTATATTGGTCAATCTTTTCTAGCAAATACCATCAATTGGGTACGATTTTTTGCACCATATTTTTTCAGTATACTAGACATATGTAATTTAACTGTACTTTCCACAATATGTAAATTTCGGGCTATCTGTTTGTTAGTTGAGCCTCGTTCTATTAATAAATCTAAAACTTGTTGTTCTCTTGGTGTCAATTTGGCTAGGTCGTGATTCATAAAATACCTCTGTATAAAAGTATATACAATGATTTGTGCTAGTATTGGGTATACTGTTCGTACATCATGTACTAACAGTTATTATTCATTAGTATGGGTTATTGTTGTTTTTTAACAACGCCGTATACTTTGACAATAAATAAGACATAGTATATACTATGCACATAGTCTAGATTGATTGATGAGTCTTTCGGTCGATGATTATAAAACTTTAACTTCAAGGAGAAATCAAATGGCAATCGCCAAACCTAAATTAACCGTCGCAGGTCCAAACACAAACGGACAGTTCGGTATCTACCCAAACACAAACTTTCGAATGAATCCTATTGCACAAGAGGTGCAGGATATTTTCAACGGCATTTATGCCCAAGTAAAAAGTTTCGTAAACAATCCAGACTCAGCCATTAATGGTATGATCGTATCCGGTGATGCTGGTACAGGTAAAACATACAAGGTCAAAAAAGCATTGCGTGATACTGGTCACCAAAAAAATACTGAATACATCAACTGTCTCTTATACACATCTGACGCTGCCGACGAATAGAGAGGTGTAGATCTCGGTGGTCGCCGTATCATTAA
>ENA-OSIY01000611-OSIY01000611.1-marine-metagenome-genome-assembly--contig:-NODE-611-length-19998-cov-6.222680_pt1 | contig 19998 bp, 37 predicted proteins | sample MGYA00237884_ERZ534233 | MGnify/ENA primary metagenome ERZ534233 (study PRJEB26412, sample SAMN06343840) | marine metagenome | isolation source: estuarine water | place: USA: Columbia River Estuary... | reverse complement strand
TGAGGAGGAATATTTCCTGAAGTTTCGTTAATTAAAGTTTGGGATTTGTAAAATTGAAAAGACATATATATTTTTTTATTTTTTAAGTGTGAATATATTGATAAGGATAACCTGAAAATGCTGGTCCATTACCTGGTCCTATTGAAATATTATCGCCCGCCGTATATGGAGGAGCGCCCCATGGACTATAATTATAGAATGTGTTAGGAGTCCAGGAATTTACACCCATAACAGCAGCTACATTATATTCTGCATAATAACTAGGACTACCCGCTGAATAGAAAGTACCAGATGCAGGTACATATGTTGCTCCGCCGGAATAATTTCCTTGTGGTTGATAATAATCAACGTTTCCATATGCGGTAGTTGTACTTTGGAAATATCCGAAGGATGAATAATAACTTGAATAAAAATAGTCGATTCTGTATGTTGATACAGTAAAAGGATCTGGGTTTCTTGCGCCTGTTGTACCACCAGCACCACGACCCTCATAACTGTAATAAATTAAGGTATCGTAAAAATTTGGTTTAGATAAAACAGTAAAATATTGACCTTGTTGGGTTGATGCTCCTAAAGCAGACCAAGATTTATTACCTTGAGCAGAACCTGACCAATCACTTAATCTATATGCCCAATCAGTTGCGCTAAATGCCATAATTTATTATTATTACTAGCAATAAATATGGTGAATTATTGATTTCTTAATTTTAATACTTTGGATGAACCTATAAATTTCATATGTGGATTTCCTAATCTATAAAATTCATTATCATCTACTAATTTTTTAGTAACATTTATAGGTTTATTATCTAAAGGAATTAAATGAATTAATGGATCTCCAAAATTAATTTTTACTTGGTATGGTTCACTTTTAATAGGAAAAAACATATTAATATTAACACCTGATTGTGTTTTATAGTCTATTATAGCGGGAACAATATGGATATTATCTTCAATTAGAGATGGATTGTACCAATAAGCTCCTTTAAATAAAAATTTTCTATAAGTTTTGGTTTTAAAGAAAAATGGAGAGGATAATTTAAAATGAGCAAAATTATTTAAAAGTCCTGCTCTTTGAATATAAGGATGTGAACTTCCACTTCCTGGTGGAACACTCCTAATAGCATCATCTGAATGAACTGATTCAACAATCCCATCAGGACTTACAAATATAATAAAATCACACCAGGCTTTAACAATAATTCCAGTTGAAAAAATATCTTGTATTGCCGGACAATATTTTATTGTCTGGATTGGTTGTTTAAATTCACTAAAAACCTCATTACGAGATATTGGGTGGTGGTTATTAAAAATTGCAGGCATATCCTTCCACCATTTAGGTTGAGCTTTTTTTGCCTCAACTACCTCTAAAAATTCATAAGTAGTATGAACATTAGTTACTATTTCAAGATTATTATCTTCTTTTGTAAAAAAGTTTTTAATTTTATCTATTATCATCATGTTCAGTATTTACTAATGTTTGAATTTCTTCTAATTTTTCTTTTACTTTTTCAACAATTTGTTTTGAAGATTGGGAATCATTTGTTGAAATAGCATGGTTTAAAACATTCAACGTGTTGTTGATTTGTTCAATTTTTCCAGTTATTAATTGTTTATATCTCATATAGTTTGTTTTTTATTTTTATAATTAATTCTCCTATTGTTTGCCAATGAACAATTTTGGGATCTTCCATAAATGATTCGGTTACAAATACCCAATAAGGAACTTTGGTATTTTTTTCAAGTATAACTACAATAGGATAATGTTGAGTCATATATTCTTTTTCAAGGATATCTCCTAATCGGTCATCAATAGTTATATTAGTAAATGGTACCCCATTTTCCCCTAGTTCCTCCTTCAGTTCCATACACACACCACACCCCGCCAGCGTAAACGTTACCACCTGTATCACCCCCTTTCTCTCACCCCCTATTTCCCTTAAACCCCCGGTCATAAATATAATAGTTTAAGTTTATAATTCCAAGTTTGTTCACCACTTTTCTCTAGTGTTAAAGAAAAAAGTCATAAATAGTCGTCCATCATATATATCATGCCCAAAATAATTTAATGATTGATGCCATTGATTTGCTCTATAAAGCACTAATCTATTAAATACATTTCCAACTGTTGAATGCATTTCCCATTTAGTCATATCTTTACAATCTGTGTAAAGCATATTCCTTAAAGGAGTATTTATTTCATAATTATCAAAATAAGGTTCTGTAGTCCAATTTGTTAATTTATGTCTAAATAATCCGGTACCTGAAGATATAGGTGCATTTGGAGTTAAATATAAAACACCAGCCCACACAGTTGTATCATCAACGTGTATCCAACTTCTATCAGCTGCTGTAGTGTATTGAAATGCTCCTGAATATCCCCCTGATTCAGTATTATCACCCCACCAAACTATTTCTCCAGAAAATGGTCTTACTATATCAGCAATTTTTTGCATTATAGTAGATTGATAGTTAGGAATTTCTTCAGGACTAAATCCAGTATTTAATTTATAATCAATATCTCTTAAAAATGAGCGTGTACGGTGTCCAGGATAATTTCCATCTACATTAAAATCTTGTTTTAAAGCAAATTCTCTTAATTCATAGGGTTTAGGGTAGAAATTATCTACTACAAATAAATTTATCATAATTTTTTAGCTATTAGTGTTGACCAATCGTTAGGATCTTGTTGAACTTTATATCCATTCAATTCTAAATATCCACTCATGAATATATCATCATAATGTTTATGTTCAATTCTTATTTCATCTACTTCAATTTTTTTAAGATCTATAGAGGCTAAAATATCAAAATCGGCACCCTCGGTGTCTATCTTAAGTAAGTCAATTTTAGGGATACTATAGTATTCTATTAGCCAATTTAATGATATAGTGGGCACTATTCTAGTTTGAATATCTCCTATTTTATAATTTCCAAATTGTCCTAAAGAAAAACCAGTTCTAAACGGTTGAGTACTACTCATACCATCATAATCTCTTCTTTCTATTTCAGTTAAATGTTCATAGTGTTTTTTATTAACATATGTTAGTTCTATAGTTGATGTACTATGTAAACGTTGAGCAGTAACTGCTGCTTGAATTAAAGTTAAATTAGGGTGGGGGGTATGTTTATCTAAATATTCCTTTATAGGATCAACCATATATCCTTTCCACCCTTCATCTAATAAAGGATATAGTGTATCAAAATAACAACAACCTATATCAACGAATATTTTCATTATGTTTTTTTATTATGTTCTTTATTTTTTCAGCCTTTTTTGCTTTTTCAAATAATTCTAATTCATTGTAAAGAGGAATAACTTCATCATCAAACCAAAATATTATTTCCTCGGCTTGTTCTTTTTCTAAATTTTGAGTGTAAAAATGTTCTACTTGTTCATCAAATCGGAGAACTTGAAGGATAGAATCAACAGCAATGTCCATCATTTCTGCTATTACAACCTTAAACGTATTATCTAATTCTTGATCTTCCACAACTTATGTTTGATATAAATATATATAAAAGCAAAAACCCCTCAAGTGAGGGGCAATGCTAAAATTAAAAATAAAGGACGAAATTCTTAAAATTTAAAACGTGGAGCACGCATTTTATTTTGTATTATTACTTGCTTCCTTCGTTCCATTTCTAAATATTGTTGTTTAGACATAACGATAATTACTTTGTTTCCTTTGATTGTAACTTTTGGTTGCTGATATACTCTTGAAGGAAGTATTCTTGGGTTACGTGAAGATAATTGATCGGGTTGTCTTGAAGGTAATGTTTGTTGGCTACATGCTACTAAACTAAACATTACTGAGACTAAAAATAATATTTTTTTCATAATTAAGGTTTAATGTTGTATAAATACTGTATTTCACAGCTATTAATAGGTTTGTTATATATACGAACAGTTTTTAAATTACCAATGAATTTTTTATTTTTATTAGGTTCAACTGATGATTGTCCTAATGAAATTGGGGTAGTTAAGTTCTTAAACACAAATCCATTTAATGTACTATCTGTATTTTCTAGTTTATTATCAACGTATATAGAACGTTTATTAGAGGAAGGATTATAAATAACTACAACATGATGGTAAATATTATCGTTATATTGATTTTTAGTTATTAACATATCTCCTTCATACTTTCCTCCATGAGCAGCCAAGTAACCACCATTAATCATCCCAATAGACCAATCATAAGCAGGTCCCCAAGCATCCCTATCTACTATAAAAGTAAAGTTAGGAAATGATATACCAGAATCTTTTTGAGTTGTTTTTATCCAAAATGAAACTGAAAAGTTTTGTAAATTAGCTGATGATGGATTACTAGTATATAAGGTATCTACAGGGCGAAATACTAATTGTGTATCACTAATTGGGCAACTTATATTTTTTAATTCACTACTCTCCCTTGTGTAAGTATAAGTATTTCCGTTTATATCTGTTTTTTTACATGCTGTAAACAGAATAACAGCGCTTAAAATAATTATAACCTTTTTCATATATTTTTTTGTTTATTTATTTACTGATAATCCTTCAAATTTTAAAAGCGCATTCGCAATATACGTTTGTAATTTAACTAAATCCTTTTTCTGTTCGATTTCGGCAATCATTTTTACCCTATCTTCTTCATTGATTTTACTTTCACTTAAGTAATCAAGGGCAATTTTTTTAGCGTCATCACAGGATTTAGCTGTAAATACTTTTTCTGCGATTTTAGTTAGTGTGGATTGGATGTTCATTTATTTTAATTTTAGTGGGTGTTTTATTAGGCTTGAACAGTTGTTTCAGCTAAATCTTTTTCATATTTGGCAATACAATTAAAAGCATCATCAATAGCTGATTGTAAATATGATTTTTTAACTTTAAAATGTTCAAAATGCTGTTCAGCACCTCTTTCCCATTTAGCTAAATCCAAATAACCTTTTACTGTATATGTTTTACCACCTTTATTTTCAACCCACTCAAGATGTGTAAATCTTTTTGTATCCCATTTACCAGCACCTGTAGTTAATTCACTTAATCTATTAGCCTCTCTAGGAATAGTAATTGTATTATTAGCTAACATTTTTTCTTTAGCAAGTGTAATTTCGTCTCGTTCTATATTACGAAGTTCATTTTCAACTTTCCAAATATCGTTTTTAATATCACCATACATTTCATTTCTTTTAACTCTTAATTCATCAAATAATTCTATAAGGGAAGTAAATGTAATAGATTGTTCTTGCATTGCATTAGCCAAGAATCCTAATATTTGTAAAATACCTAAATAACCATATTTATCTTCTAAATCAGTACTAGAGCTAAACCAGTTAAGTTCTGGCATTTGTTCTTCATCTCTATAGTTTTTGTTTCTACGAAGAGTAATATTACTTCTCCAATGATTATCATCACAAGTGAAATTAAAGCTACTACCATCTTTTGTAATGGTTACTTTTTTAGCAGCATCACTTAAATAATTACTCATAGTGATGTGTCTAAATTTCCACTCACTAATATACTCATTTTCAACACTTTGATAACAATTATCAATTCCAACTAACTGATTTCTTAAATCTTCTAACTTGCTTATTAAAGCTTCTTTTACTACGTTTTGCATAACCTTTATTTTTATATTTTTTAATTTCCGTAAATCTACGACCTATTCTTCGGGTAACCAAACTTGTCTTAAGCGTTCATAACGAACGCCATAGAAGCCCAAGTTTTGGTATTAAGTTTTTTCCATATACTCCAATCAATCATTTTACTAAAAGCTTGGTGCATATCACCTACTGTTAATCTCTCTAAAATTGCTTTATCAATTGAGTACCATTTACCACCTTTGGTAGTTAAAACGTGGAACCAATATTCTTTACCATTTTCATATTTTCTAGCAACTTCTACTACTGTAGTGTGCTTACATAATGCCATTGGTAATTCTTTTACTGTACCTTCAAAATCACTAATTGTTTGGAAACCCGCTCTCGCTTTAGCTGTCATACGAAACTTATATATTTCGTTTTCGTCTTTTAACAGATTAGATACTGAAACTGAATTACCATTAATGTTGATGTTGCCATAAAAAATGTCACCACCTAAATTACCATCGTTTACTTTAATCATTGTTTTCATAACCTTTATTTTTTAATTTTTAATTTCCGTAAATCTACGACCAATTATTCACATCTCCAAGCTTTTCTTACCATTTCTTACTCTTCATGTCTTTCATATCCCTTAATCGTGTGCCGTAAATCTACGACGAATATTTGGGGTAACCAAGCAATTTTGCATAGATCTTGCAAAAGAGTTATAGAGCGTTAATAATGCGCGCTCTATACAATTTGACTACATTGTGTAGTCTTTTACTAAAATATGTAGGATTATTGTAATACGGCCATACAAATACCTGCTTCGGAATGGAGTTGATAATTAAATCCTTCTTCTAAGTAGGCGTATATTGTATTTTTTTCGTCTTGTGTTAAGTTAAAATCTTCGAATATTATAAATCCGGGAAGATACTTAGGATTGATAGCCATAATTAGTCGTGCATCTAATCCTTCAACATCTAAATGTAGCCAATCAATTTGTCCATTACATTCTTTTTCAATCAAATCATTAATACTGATTGATGAACGTTTTGTAGCAGCTATTGGTTCGCGTTCCCAATAATCAATAACTCTCTTAACAACTGTGTTAGTATAACCTTTTCCACCTTCCCAAAATTCAACATCACTACCATCTGTGGTTACTAAATTAAATAATGTTTTGATGCCTATTTTACCTCTATAATTTTGATAAAGTTTATCATATTGTTTTTTACTACCTTCAACTAATACCATATCGGACATTACTTTAATAGCTATAGGTACCCACTCTCCAAATTCACCATCATGTGTGCCAACAACAAGTCCTTTAGGCTTATGACTTTTATTAGCCATTGACTTACAATATAACATAAATGACTGATAAAATATAGAACCATCAGCTACGGGTTCCCAGTTACGTTGATATATAAACTTACCTTTAGCATCATTAACAATTACATTATTAATTTCACTTTCAGGGTATGTTGCCCACATATTACTTCCCATTTCGGTTGTCCAAATTATTTCTTTGGATACGGCACGTTGTATTTCTACTTTTAAGGGTAATTGATCTGGGGTAAATGCATACTTTAATTCACCAGTTTCAATTTTAATTCCATTGCTAAAATCTACTTTTATCATAAATGTCTATATATAAAATCATCAATATTTGGAGACCATAATTCCATTCCCTCTTCTTTAATTTTCTCTTCATCCCAATTCCACCATTGTATTTGTAATAAACCATCAATTTGGGCTGGTGTAAATCTATATTTTACTACTCTAGCTGGGTTACCAACAACAATAGCATATGGTGGAACGTCTTTAGCTACTGTAGCAGTAGAACCAATAATAGCTCCATCTCCAATAGTAACACCTGACATGATAGTTGATTTTGCTCCAATCCAAACATCATTACCAATATGAATATTCCCTTTACAAGTTGGGTGACCCATAGTCATATGCAATTCCGCTATTTCAGAAGTAACAGGACCCCAAAGTTGAGATGTAGTTGTAATCCAATCTGCTCTATGATTAGCGTGAAGAAAGAAATTACAATCCCTACCTATAGAGTTGTATTTACCTAATTTAACTATATATTGGTCACTCCAAGAAATAATATTTACATTTCTATCAAAATAAGTACCTCTATCGGCGTGCCATAAGTGAATATTTTCTATCATAGAATATTAAGGGTATTATGTTTAACATTTTTAATTGTATCTGTAATGTTATAAGTTTTATTATCAACAACAAGTACAACTTCTTTAAAGTTGAATTTATTGAAATTTAAGTCAACTATGTCACCATTCCTAACTGATACATGTCTATCATCTTCATAGATGTAAACTTCAACTTTAACATCCTCAACTTTAACTTCTTTATCGTGTTTATTTGAAGCATCAGCATCTTGCGTATCATCAATTAAAAGTAAATTACCTAATGCATATTTTTTAGCATAACTTGAAGCAGAACCAAATTTTTGTGGCATTTGCATTCCTTTTTGTTCTAAATCTACACCAACTATTGCTGAAGCAGTAATTGTGTCTAAATCATCGTTTATTGATGCTACAGAACGTAACATTGGAAATTGTAAAAATTGTGATTCTACCATTGATTCTGTAATTGTAAAATTAACTTGGTACTTTTCATTAAAAGGTTTTAATGCTTCTAATATATCTTCAGCACTTCTAAAGTTATATTTACCAAATGAATTGAATTTTGACTTGTTTGCTTTAAATTCTTTTTGAATTAAAGATAGTTTTTGATTTAATGTTAATTCCATTTTATTTTATTTTTAAGTTATACAATTCTTTTTTAATTACTGTCTTATATTCTTTCGGACAATTTTCATCTGCTAATTCAAAGCAGTATGTTTCTAATGTGTTACATAAACTTTCTAATTCGCAAATCTTTTTTTGCATTGCGTCCATTCTAAATCTGTTGTAATCTAATAAATCTTCCATTTAAAAGTTGTTTAAAATTAATAATGTTACTGTTAAAATAATGCACATAAATGCAAAAGCTACTGATAAATCTAAAATTGTTTTTTTCATAATGTTTGTTTTTAGTTTGTTTCGTAATTTTTTAAATCATCAAATTGTTTTTTTTGTTGTACTAATTTAGCGTGTAATTTAGTTCCTACTGTTACTTCTTGACCAAAAATTTTAACTGTTTGTTTTTTTGTAGTTGTCATAATATTTGTTTTTATTTGTTTGTTGAGTACAAATATATAACTGTTTTTAAAATAAAATACTATTATAATTTTTTTTAACAAAACTTTAACATATTGACAAAAAAAAGGATACTAATTAAAGTACCCTTTTTAAACAAACAATTTAAACAACAATTATAAAGAATCTAAAAGTAAATTATATTTATTAATCATATCAATCAAATCTACATCAGCAAATTTAACTATTTGTTTTGATTTAATTAAAAGTTCATCAGGTAACTTATTATCAATCTTTGTTAAATACTTTGAAAAAGCATATTGCATTCCTTGATTAGTTATGTTACAACCATAACATTGAACACCAACATTATTTTCTTCCCAACGTGTTGAATAATGTCTTCTTGACATAAAATGACCGCATTGCAATTTTTTATAATGGTCTTTTTTACCACAAGTAACACAAGTAGCAATTTCATTAACTGCATCTTTACGTCTAATATACTGACTAAATACAGTATCTAATTTAGTTACTAATGATTTGCGTGTTGGTTTTTTCATTTGTCAAATATAAAAATACTTAATTAACAATTTGTGTAAATAAATAAATTTAATTTATTGCAATTTTGTCAAAAAAAAACTGTAAATTTGTAATGTTTTAAAAAAATAAAATAAATATCTAAAAATAAATTAAAATAAATATTTAAAAAAAATATAAATAAAAAACAAAAATTTTAGGAAATATTATGTTTAGTTGTTAAATCAACAAAAGTGACTTCAATCTTTTAAATATATATAAAATAACTGGTATTAATAAAAGCCATAAATAAATAAAATAATTAGCTTTTTTATCTATTTCTTTTTTCTTTTCTTTTTTAATTGTTGAAACACTATTATTTTGTTGTTTAGATTGATTGTAATGAATAGTTTTTTTATTTAAGTATAAACTATTGTCTTTTGTTTTTTTATAGCTTAAAACAACGTTTTTGTACTTTACACCATTTACAACAATTTCTTTAGTAGTATCTAAAGGAACTATTTTAAATTCATCTATTATTATATTATTTTCAACTTTTGTTCCATCAATTTCTTTTATTGATATTTTAGTTGATTCTTGTGTTATACTATCTTTTTTAATATAACTTTTATCAACTACAACTTTTCTTGAAGCACAAGAAATAAATAAAAACGATATTATTAATATTATATATTTCATATTGTAAAGTATAAAGCAGATTCTTTAATTCTTCTATTAGTTAAACCTTTTGAAGGTATTCTATTAATTTTATTCCATTTTAAAAATTCTTTAGCTATATTTCCATCATTTGGATTTATATTAACTAATCTTAAAAGTGTACTGTTTTTAAAGCCAACTTGTCCAATGTTATAACACAAACAAAATAAAGCATTAAATTGATTTTGATTAATTTCAACTTTTAAATTATCATTAATTGTTTTTTCAAATTTAGTAGCAATCATATAAAATAAATGATATGCTTCGTCTTTTGTTATTTTATCTCCTTCTTTTACTTTAGTTCCATTTTCATAAAAAGTATTTCCTAATCCAATAGTCCAAACATTTGCTGAACATTTATAAGAATTTAGTTTTAATCCTTCTAATTCTACAAGTAAATTTATTCCGTTTATATCTAATTTCATTTTATGAAAATTAATTTTAAAATTATACCTACAAAGCCAACAAAAACTGCAGCAAAACCATATTTTAACTGCTCGAAAACAACATCTTTTTTTCCGTTTTCTAATTTTATTAATTCTATTTCAGCTTTTATTAATTTGACTTCTGCTTCTATTTTATTTACATCATAAATTAAACCTTTTTTACCATTTGCATTAGTACCAACTAAAGCAGTTAATACATCATTAACATCTGACTTCATTAATTTTAAATGTTGGTCTACTCTATCAAATCTTTCTTGTTCGTATTTTGTCATTTCGGGGGTATTCAATTAGTGTTTATTTCTTTAATCTTTCTACAATGTTTGTAACTCCTTCTATTCCTATGTATGCAGTTGCGATAATAACCCAATCAGATGAAGTTAATGTTCCAAAAAATAAACCACTACAAGCCACAATAAATACCAGTAATTTACGTGATATCCATTTATTTAATATTAAATCAAATTGTTCTTTACTCATCTTAAAAAATGTAAAATTATTGAAGGAATCATTGTTGCAATTAAATCTTTATAATCAAAACCTTTATACACTATTTGGTCTCTTATTTCTTTGCCTAAAGCGATTAAAAATACTATTCCAATAGAATATAAGTCATTTATAAAATAGTTGCTTAAAACGAATATAAAAAACCCGTAAATGAAATGATTTGCTTTATCTTGTTCTATTAATATCATATTCTTTTATAGGTTCATATCCAGCAAATGAATGTTTAGGATTGTTTACTTGTATTGCGTTTTCTGCAAAGTCTATTATCTGTTCAGCCATAATATCATAATGATATCCTTCATCATAAACAGGAGCAGTTAATTCTTTAAAATCAGCATCGTATGTTCCATTAATTAGAACTATTTTACCAATATCAACAACTGCTTGAATACCTTTACCGTAAGATAAAATAATTTCTTTGTCTATGTTTTCTACTTCAATATAAACTCCTTTGCTTAAAAGGTCTTTTAAAGCAGTTTCTTTGTCTGTGTAATTAAGTTTGTATATCATATTGTTGTTAATTGTGCAAGTTCTGTATTTGACAAAGCTGAATTAAAAACTACAGCTGAATTTATTTTATTATAATTATCTGCATAATCAGTGTAATATCCTAAATATAAATCTGAAGTTGTAGGCACTGTTCCACTTGCTTGACTTCCAATTAACGCTCCATTTACATAAAATGCAAAGTCATTATTTTTACATCTTACAGCTAATTTAATTCTTTGCCCATTTGTTAATGTACCTGAAAATGAACCAAAAACAGTAGCAGAACTGCTATTTAAAACAGTTAATACAATTCGATTACTTGCATTTGATTCTAAAAGCACTGCATTTGCATAAAGCCCTCCGCTTCCTTTTAAAACTATATATCTACTACTATTTCCACCAATAGTTTCATATCCATCGAAAAACAAAGTAAATTCAGTCCCTATTAAACTACTAATTCCTGTTTTAGAAATAACATCAGCGTTACGAGTTACTGTAGAAGCTACTGTTGGAATGTATGAAGTTGGGTAAGAACCCGCTTCTAATTGAGCACCCCAAATATAAAACAAATTATTTTCAGCTGGACTAAAAAAGCTGCCAGATAATATATAATAAGGTGTAGTTTCACTATTTGCTAAAAAAGTAAAAGAATATCTTTTCCAAGAAGCTGTTAATGTAAAATCTGTTAATGTAGTAGTGTTAGTTGATAAACGTACTTTTTGACCATTTGCCGTTCCTTTTAAATAAACAGTATAAGTGTAATTTTGTGAAGTTGTTGTTATAGCGTCAGACCATACAAGCCCACTTCCACTTGGCAAAAAAGACGATGCGTTTTGTACTCCCCCAGGACTTACTGCTGCATTTGCGGTTAATGTTCCGCCACCTGAATTATTAGGAATTGATGGAAAATATAGGTTAGTTCTTTGTGGCTCTACTAATAAACTTGGACAACTTCCGTTTGTGTAATCAATACGAGGAACATTAACACCTGCGCTTTCAATCAATCCTGCACTATTTACTCTCGTTGCTGTTGTAGCACGAACAACATCCATATCTCCTGTTCCAGTACTTGGCACTACAGAATATAATTTACTTGTTTTATATGCATTTGGAGTTACTATTAAACTCGCTTTATCTAATAAACTCATTATATATTATTTAAATTTGTTAATGTAGTATTTAAACAAGATTCTGCTTCAAATATTCCTAAATCAGTTAATACTCTTGCTTTAAAATTAATTATTAAACTCGGAACAGGCGAACCTATTATATCTGTTTCTCCAGAATAACTGTTAAAATAAACTGAACCCCAGCCAATAAGATTGTTAATTGCACCTTGTCCCCAACCAATAGCATTATTAACAGCTCCTTGACCCCAACCAATATTATTTGCCATATTAATAAACTTTAGTTAATGTAAAATTTTGTGAGCGTATAGTATTTGCTACGTTTGATGTTATCCATTCAGCAGTAATATTTAAAGTATTAGAAACAGTTGTGCTAAATAATGTACTATCAATTAATCCAAAATTAACACCTTCAATAGCATTAGAAGCATTTTTATTATATGTAAAAACTCCATTTGCAAACAATTCTCCAATTCCAGCAGCACCTATTTTAGTTATTGTAAAATCTAATATCAAATCAAAAAACTTACTTGTTGTAGTTGCTAATGTATGTTGTAAAGCATCTATTATAATAACACCATTTGAACGTACTCTAATATGCAATATTTGATTATTACCACAAGATAATTGTCCACACATTTTAGCAGTAAATGAATCACCAACTTTAAAAGCATTTGCTGGTACCATTAGAGAACCAACCCCAGTTCCTATTAAAGAAGCTTCACCACTTGATGAAATTATATTATTACCTAATGCAGTTTGTGCATATAAACCTTTTGAAACTTCTATAAAATTATCATTTACTTTGTCAAAAGCATTTCTAATAGTATCTCCAGTTCCATCATTTGCAGTTGTACCTATATTAATTGTTTGTATCATTATTTTTATTTATTTTATTTAAAAAAACTTGTAATTTTTTTATATTAGATTCCTTCGGTTTATATGTTTCTTTTATAGTACCCATATGAATCTTGATTTATTACTATTTTTTCTTAATAGATATTTTTGATTATTATAATCTATATTTAAAACTCTACATCCCTCTTTTAATCCGTAATATTCTATATTTGTTATTTTATCAATACATTTTTTTGAATTAGATATTGATAATTTTTTTTTGTGTTCTAATGAAAATTCTTTGTCTTTAAAATGTGATATATTATTTTTATAATATTCAATTAAATTCTTTTTTCTTTTATCAACACTTTCTTTAGATTCTTTTAAACCTTTATTCCAAGTTGGTTTGCCAATTTTCTTTTCACTCATTATTTTTTTAGTTTCAATAGAATGTAAATTACCAAGATTACCTTCACCACCTAAAGTTATATTTGATAAATTTTTTATTCCATATTCGCTAATTAAAAATATTTCTAATTCACAAGCTGTTTCCCAATCTATATCTTTTGCAATTATTTCAATATTATAATCTGTTTTATTTATTATATTATTCCAATAATTATTTCTACCATCTTTTCTATACGCTCTTTTTTCTTCTTTACCAATTCCAATATAAAATATTTTATTAGTATCTAATCTTCTATGTCTATATACTATTGCCATAATCTACAAAACCCAACCTACAAAAGCACTATCTTTATCTGGATACATATCAGCATTTGAATTAGAATTGTATTCAGGAAAAGAAACTTGATTAAAACACATATAATCTATAAATCTGTTTGTATAACTTTGTGCAACTTGTCTTTCTTTTTCAATTAAAAAATCTATTTCATTTTTATCAACTGTAGAACTGTTTTCAGAATTATGTTTAAATACTCCTTTATTTGATACTTTATAAGCTGCGTAAGGTAAAAATTCCACCATTGCCCAATGTATTACCATAGGCTTAATATAAGTGCTTAAAAGCGTTGTATATGGACTTGCTAAATTACCAGCTACAATTCCATCGTTAATTTTGTTATATAGTTTAGTTCCTAAATAATTTTGAATGTGTAATTGTTGTGCTTGATATATATATTGTGTATAAATATCAGGGTCTAAATTACCATTTAAGTTAGTAAATTTAACTATGTCATTTGTTGTTATGAATAATGCTGTAGCCATATTTATTTAGGTAAAAAGCCTTTGTTTGGCATATTAATTGGTTTTTGATATACTAAAGGATTGTTTGTAGGTAATATTTCACCTTCTTTTCTTGCTTTTGCAGGACTTATTTGTTCTGCTAATGGACTATTAACATCAGCTTTTTTTCTATATGTTTCACGTGTCCAAAAATGATGACAAGCACCACCACCTTTATATAAAAAAATATCGTATGTATTTGCTCCTTTTGGTCCAAAACCAGCATTTACTGCAGTAGAACTCATTCTTTGTATATCTTCTTTTCTGTATAACTTGTCAGCAGATAACATTTTAACACAAAATTGTCTGCTTTTATCACTAACTTGTCCACTATATCTGTATCTTGACTTGAATAAAACACCGTCTTGAGAACTTTTAGCATTTGGATTAGCATTGCCAGAACTTACAAAATTGTAAAGTTTTGATAAAATAGATTTTTTAGGGTTATTTAAAGCATCTAATTCAGCATCTAATTCTGATTCTGTATCATAATCAACTTTTCTTGAATCAATTAATTCCCATTCGTTTAAATCTATATCTTCGCCAAAAGAATCTAAATCAATTTCATCTAAATGCTTTGACATTTTAACACCAGTTTCTTCTTCTTTTGTTTGTGTATTCATTCCTTCAGTATCTACAAATTCTAAAGGTTGTATTGTTTTAAAATATAATTTTAATGATATGCTATTAATAGCTAAAATTTCATCTAAAGCATCAATTATTTCAAGTTGGTAAGGTTTAATTACTATGTTATCAAATAATAGCGTAGCAGTCTTTATTTCGTCTGCATTGTTACCTAAACCACCATCACCAGTTCTGATTCCTAATAACATTGGACTTGTAACTCTATGTCCTACTATTAATTTATCAAAACATTCTTTGCTTAAATATTCGTAATGTGCTGGTGCATCATTTAAAGGTAAATCTTCAACAGTTGTTTTACTTTCTGCATTGTCATTAAAAGCTATAATTACTTTTTCACCTTTTGCCCCTGTTAATTTATTTAATACATCACGTTTAGTTTTTTCTCTTTGCTCTTCATCTGGCACGCCATTATTAAAGTTAATAATTTTAGTTCCACTAAATCCGTTTTGACAATCGTTTATTTGATAATCTGCTATGTTTTCTTCTAATAAAGCGTAAGGCAAAGCACCACTATAATCAATAGGACTATAATAGTCAAATCCACTCACATAGGGTTTTAAAATATATACTTCAACTTCGTTTCCATTTCCAAATCCAAAAGCGGGAATTGATTTTAATTCTTCACTTGGTTTTTTATTTTTCCAATCTGAATGATAAAACCAGTTTTCTATTTGTCCTTTATCGTTACACTTTCCTGCTCTTAAAGTATGCATTGGAAAATGTAAAATTTGTTTTACTTTCTTTTTTTCCATTACAACTTGCATACAAGCCATTCCAAGCAATTTTCTTTCTAATGCTATTTTCTTTAAATCAGAATCTTTAACAATAGACTTCATTTGTGCATATTCATTTGGCTTTTTATTAGAATCTAAAGCATCTAAACCTTTACCATAAATCATATTAGCAACACCTGTTATTATTGCTCCATTTGTTGCACTATACAAATATCTATCTATTAAATATTGAAAATAATTATTGTCAATTCCATATTCAATAAAATCATTTTTTTTATTTTCTTGTATTACAGGACTTGTATAAGCACTTAAATTTATTATTGATATATTATTCATATATTTTAAATTCGTTTATTGTAACGTTTGCTACATATTGATTTTGATTAACAGTATAATCGTCTTTGTTTTGATTTGTACAAAATATTTTATCTCTATAAATTAAAGAATTTTCATCGCTAAATGTTGTCATATCAGCAGTCAGAATATCGCTATCAACTTTAATAATATTATTATCAGCAGTAAATGGTAAAGCACTATTTAAAACCGTTAAATTATAAAAAGTATTTTCTTTTAAATCTAAAACTAAATCACATTTTAAATAATAACCATCAGTTGTAAATGTAGGATTATATGTTGTTGAAATATTTGTAGTTTCATTTCTTAAAATAAGAATATCAGCCGAGTAAAGTCTCGGAATAAATTTTATCGTTTGCGCTTGTGTTTGCTCTTTTAAAATTATCATATTCTATTTTTATTAATAATAATTTAATTATAAAATTGTTTTAAAAAAAAAGGCATACTAATTAAAGCATACCTTTTTAAAAAAAACAAATAATAATTTATCCAGTAATAACGTCTAATATTTCATTTACTGCATCATCTAAAAAATTTGCTGGTTTTAATTCCATACCTTGAAATTCTAATGAATATCCTGATAAATCTCCCATTGCAGCACCAGTTGAAATTGTAGACGAAATTAAATCCATTCCTTTAGTCAATCCAGCTATAAAATAATTCCCATTTCTATCTTGAACCGCTATTACTGGTCTTCCGTAAGCTAATAATTTTAATTGTTTATGGTCAGCAATAGTTAGTTTTTTTAGATTTAAAGTAAGTTTTTGGTCTACAAATGTGCTCCCGTTTTCACGTGATGAAGTTATCGTCTGTTCAAATGTAGATATTCCTTTTAATTCGTATTTATAAGCATCTACAGGGTCTCCACCAGCTAAACTCGATATTACATCTGTAATCCCATCAACATATACAATTGGTCCTACATTTTGATAATTTATAAAATATACAGCAGATAAACCGCCAATACTATCTTTACATTGTTCACTTCTCCCTAATGATATATCACAAGCCATAATTTTATTTTTTTAATTAAGAACCAAAAACGATAGAAGCTAAAACTGCTGAAACTAATGTACCCGCTACAGGAACAATAAAATTAGCTGGTTTAGGTTCCATACCTTGAAATTCCAAGTTATAAGCCGAAGCATCTCCCATTGCAGCACCAGTAGTGATAGCGGCAGTTGTTAAATCCATTCCTAAAGTTAAACCTGACATAAAGAAGTTACCGTTGTTATCCTCTATAATAATTTGAGGTCTACCATATGCCAAAAGTTTAATTTGTTTGTGGTCAGCAACAGATAATTTTTTTAAATTCAATGTTAATTTTTGGTCTACAAATGTAGTTCCATTATCTCTTGAACTTGTAACAGTTTGCTCAAAAGTTGATGTTCCTTTTAATTCATATTTATAACCAACAGGCGTTCCACCTAATGCAGTTATAACATCTTCTTGTCCAGCAGTTGCTGAATATGTAACCGTTGTGGCATCACCCCAATTAATGAAGTATACCGCTTTTAATCCTCCTACTGAATCTTTACATTGTTCAGCACGTCCTAATGATATATCGCAAGGCATAGTTTTATGTTTTTAAAGTTAATAAAAAAGGGTAGGCACTTTTACCTACCCTTTGTTTAATATTGCAATTTAGATTATGCAGCAGGAGTGTAAAGTACAATTTCAGCACCAACACCGTATTGAACTGCAGCTGTAAATCTCATTACAACTCTTACATTTTCTGAACCATCAATGTCAGCCATATCAATTACTTTTACTTCGTTTTGGTCTGATAATAAACCAGTTCCAAAATACAAGTTAGATTTTTGAGCAGCCATTATGTAATCATTAGCCATTCCATTTGCAACAAAGATTTTAACACCATCAAAAGAAAGTGAACCATTGTTAAACCATTGTGTTCCCATTGCATTAGTACCATTAGCACCTAAACCTGATGCTCCAAATCCACCTAAAGCACGTACATAATCACGAGCAACTGATTGTGAAACGTAAAGATATAAATCTTCTTTTCCGTATAATGCAGCAGGAATCAAATCAACAACTTTTCCAAGTTCAGTAATTACGTTTGCAGCAGTTATACCACCAGAAACAGGAGAAGCTACATCAAGAACAGTAGCATCAGCAGTTGCAAGTGTTACCAATCCGTCAAACTCACCAGCAGTAGCAGTAGCACCTTTCCAAATGTTTTGTTCTGTTTTTTCAGCAACTTTAGCAGCTACGTGAGCAATTAAGAAATCAGCAAACGAAGGTGGCAAGTTATCAAAAGCAGAATAACCCATTGTAATCGCTTCCCAAGTGTTGTGGAAGTCTTTTTTACACAATTGTAAATTTACTTGAAACTGCTCTAAAGTCAAACTTCTTTCAGAAAGTGTTACAGTAGATGTAGCATCAAAATCACACGTAGCATTCTTTAAAATGTCGTCCGTACCGATTTTAAACATTGTAGTTTTGTAAGCAATGTTTGGTATGATAGTCATACCCCCATTTGCTAATGTGTTGCCGCTTAATAAAGCAGCTCTTACCCATAGTTTGGAATCTTGCCCAGCATATGAAGTTGAAATGTTGATTGTTGTAGCCATTTTTTATTTGTTTATTTGTTATTGTATACTTCTTCTAAAATTCTGTCTCTTGTTGATTTACCTGTGTTTGTCGCTAAATCCATATGCTCAATTGGTTTTGCGTTTTCAGGGTTATACTGAATTGGTTTTGGCTCTTCAGTCAACTCAACTACTTTTTCCTCAACTACTGGAGTCATTGCAGCTAACTTAGTTTCAAGCTCAGCAATTTTTGTTTCCATTTCAGCAAAATGTTGTTCTGTGATTGACACAACTTTTTTAGGTTGCTTTACTTCAACTTCGGGAGTCACATCTGCTTCAACAGGCATTTCCTCCTCTTCTGATTCAGCAGGCATCTCTTCAATCGCTGCAATTAATCCTTTTTCTTCTACGATAAGTAAACGACCATCTTCAAGCTCGTATTTACCAACCTCTAAAGGTACAGGTTCACCTTCAGGAACTACAATCATAACACTAGCACCAGACTCAAATGAATCGGCTTCGATTACTGTGTTACCATCTACTAACTTCATTTGCTCTAGCTTCACTTCCATCCCTAGGAAGGTCTTGATAGTTTTCAACGCGTCTTTTATTTCTTTAGTCATAGCTTTTTTCTTTAATAACTTTATTAACCTCTTTCTGTTGTAATTTGCCTTACTTCAATAGTATGGTTTACATTACTAATTGTTTGTTGGTTAGTACTTCCAACCCCTTGAGAGTTACCATCGCAACACTCTTTACTATACGTGCCATCTTTACATTGGCATCCTTTTTTTCCTCCTTTTCTCATAACATTAATATATTACCTATTTCGTTTGTAAACTCTTTAAACTCCTTAAAATCAATCTCTGTACACTTATTTTCTTTTACATAATCAATACCGATATAAGCAACAAAATTTCCTTTATTAAAATATGGTGCTATACATATCGACTGTATGCCTTGCCTTAATAAAGATGCTTTTGTTGTTTGCTCTTTAATGTTGTTTATTTGGCAATAGTTCATTCTCTGTCTCTTATACACATCTCCGAGCCCACGAGACAGGCAGAAATCTCGTATGCCGTCTTCTGCTT
>ENA-OSIY01000608-OSIY01000608.1-marine-metagenome-genome-assembly--contig:-NODE-608-length-20030-cov-9.224227_pt1 | contig 20030 bp, 42 predicted proteins | sample MGYA00237884_ERZ534233 | MGnify/ENA primary metagenome ERZ534233 (study PRJEB26412, sample SAMN06343840) | marine metagenome | isolation source: estuarine water | place: USA: Columbia River Estuary... | reverse complement strand
TTCTTAGCAGACAAAGGGCAGCTAATACTTATGCTACTACTTCATCATTAAGTGGATATCTACCATTAACAGGTGGTACACTTACAGGTGCTTTGGGTGGGACTACTGCTACGTTTAGTAGTTCACTTGAAGCAGGAAAATCAGGCACTTTAACTGTTGGAGATTTATTTGTTGATAATCCTAATAAAACATTATATGTAGGAAGGCAATCAGCTACTGGTGGAGATAACACAATTTTTATAGTTAGAAATAGATTAAACTCACCATATTTTTATATTAATCCTTCAAATGATTTTGCTTATTTTAATAATTCTAATGTAGCAATAGGAACTACAACCGATGCAGGCTACAAGCTAGATGTTAATGGTACAGGAAGGTTCTCTAGTAGTGTAACTGTAAATGGTTCTATTAATACAACAGATGGTTTTTATTCAAGTAAAGCAGGTTCTAATACTATTGCAGGTGGTGCTTATATACAATTTACAAATGCTGCATTTATTCAAGCTAATGCAGCTAATGGGTTAGACTTTTGGACTTTACCTACAGGCGGTGGTGGGTGGACACAAAGAATGACATTGACTAATAGTGGCAATGTAGGAATAGGAACTACAAGTCCAAGTTATACACTTCACGTTAATGGTTCAGTAGCTGGAACAAGCGCTTATAATAACTTATCAGATAAAAGATTTAAAAAAGATATTGAGCCAATTAAAAATGCTTTGGATAAAGTGCTTTTGTTAGAAGGTATTACTTATAATTGGAATTTAGATACTACTGTTATAGGAGATAAAAATTTAGATAGCTTAAATCATATTGGTTTTGTTGCTCAAGATATTGAGAAAATTTTACCACAAGTTGTTACAACTGCAAATGATAAAGACAAAACAAAGTCAGTAGCTTATTCAGATATTGTACCTGTATTGGCTGAAGCAATTAAAGAACTTTCAGAACAAATAAAAGAATTACAAACAAAAATTCAAACATTAGAAAACAAATGAAAAAAACTTGGAATGATATAAAAGGATATGAAGGTGTTTATAAAATAAATACCGATGGAGAAGTTTTTAGTATAAAATCAAATAAGGTTTTAGAGTCAAATAAAAGTGGCAGATATTTATATTATTCTCTTTACAAAAACAATAAACCTATTTATAAAAAAATACATAGATTAATTGCAGAAAATTTTATTGAAAACATAGAAAATAAACCACAGGTTAATCATATTGATGGAAATAGAAGGAATAATAAAATTGAGAACCTTGAATGGGCAACTGCATCTGAAAATATAACTCATGCGCATAAAAATAATTTAATAAAGTGTACTGAAAAAAGAATAGAATCGGCTAGAAAATTAGGTAAAACAAGAAATAAATATATTTTATGTACACAAACAGGTGTATTTTATGAAAGTTGCACAGAGGCTTCAAAACTATTGCTTGATAAATATAAGTCTATTCAGTCAGCACAGGCATCATTATCAGCTATGTTATTAGGTAAAATAATAAACAAAACATATTTTATTTACGTTTAAAAATTAATCATGAAATTAAAAACAACATTAATCGCATTATTATTTACAAGTAAATTATTCAGTCAAAATGCAGGAGATAGTTTAATAGTAAAATTTGACACAAGCGTCTTTAAAAATGTAATTGCCATCATACAAAAGCAATTAGATAGCAAAGCAGCTAGTAATTATGTATTAGAAGCATTAAGTAAATATGAATTAATCGCAACAAAACCCAAAGAAATAAAGAAATGAAAAAAGTAATATTATCAGCTTTGATATTGGCATCATTGTCAACAAAAGCACAAATGTTTAGAAATAATGGCGGAGATACTGCTATAATTGGAAATGATACCATCTATTACCAAAAGGGTGGTATATTAATCAAGCCAGTAATAGTTAACTATTCAGGCGAAAGCGCTTGGTCATTAAGTTGGACTGCTAACAATCTTTCAAGCAACGGAGAAGGTTGTAATACCTATGTAACTTTAAGGGGTAAAAATAACCAACAGTTAGCAGATTTTAATTGCTTTATTCCTGCTTCAGTAGTTGCAGTTTGGGGGATTAGTAATTCTCCGATAGATGAATATATTTTATCTCAATATCCACGATTTAAAAAACAGGATTGATGAATTTTCAAGATTACAAAATATATGTCCTTAATGGGGTGGCGCTTTCGGTATCTCTTACAAGTGTTGAAACTTATTTGCGTATTTCTTTATTGGTGCTTTCAATAGCTTACACAATTTTTAAACTTTTAAAAAATGATAAAAATGAAAAATCTTAAAACAAGTTTGGCTGGTTTATTGGCTGGTTTGCCTTTTATAGTTGATGCGCTTTTGCAGGCATATACCGCCGGCACATTTACCAATAAAAGCGGATTGCAATTAGTTGCAGCTATTGGGGTGGTTCTTTTAGGTCTATACTCTAAAGACCACGATGTTAAGGGCATTTAGTTGGTTTGTGGTAGTTTCCTTATTAGGAGGCTGCTACACCCAATTTAAGGCAACAAAACAAGTTAGTAAGGCATTGGCTCATTATCCGCAGATAGTGGCTAAAATCGCCCTAGATTCATTCCCTTGTGATGTTATCCGAATAGATACGGTAATATACGAAAGAGATACGATAGTAGAAAGTTATCCAGTTGAGACTACTTTAGTAGATACAATTGTTATAACAAAAAAATTGTACGTTAAATTGCCGTACAAGACGATTTACATAACTAAAGTGGTTGAATCAACTGCAAAGCTAACTATTATTAATGCTCAATTAGATTCGGTTAACAATGTGATTCGCGAATTGCAAAAGTCAAAGGATGAAATAACTAATAAAGTAGCAAGGAAAAACAAAACTATTTACTGGCTACTTGCATTTATTTTTGCTTTATCAATTCCCTATGTTATCCGCATTCTCAATTTGTTGACAATTAAAATTTAGATTTACACATGAAGCAGCCATCCGAAGAATTTTACAGGTTAATAAAGTTATTTGAGGGATGTAAATTAGAGGCTTACAAATGTTCTGCAAATGTTATAACAATTGGATGGGGTAGTGTGTTGGATAGTAAAGGCAATCCTATTTATATGGGTGCTAAAATAACACAGGCTGAAGCGGATTTACTTTTGAAAAATGAAGTTACACGAAAGGCAGATTTTTTAAATAAAGAACTAGGAAAGACAGTTATTAATCAAAACCAATTCGATGCGCTTTTGTCATTCCAATATAATTGTGGAAATGCTGCATTAAGCAGAAGTTCATTATTAAGAAAAGTAAAAGCGAATCCAAAGGATATTTCTATAATTGCAGAATTTGCGAGATGGAATAAAGCAGGCGGAAAAGAAATTAAAGGCTTATCTATACGTAGAGCAACGGAATCAAAACTATATTTTACAAAATATGAGACCAAGATTTAACGAAATACAAACGGACTGGTGGCAACAAAAGCAATTATTCGATAAGCAACTTTACAAAGTATTAATATTCTCCGATTGCCATGGATGGCTGGCAGATTTATCCGCTTTACGTTGTATCAACCAAGTACTTCAACATAATAAATTTGATGAGGTTATTATTAACGGTGATATAACCGACATGCCATTCATATCAAAGCACAGTCAAAGATTATATTCTGAAGGTATTTTAAAGGGATATACTGAAGTAGGAGAAATTGAATACACTAAAGAGCAGATTTTAAAACCTTTACGATTAAGTACAGACGCAAAGATAAGGATAAGACTAGGCAATCATGATGAACGGATAACAAACCCATTTAATTTAGGTGATAAGCAATTGGCAAGATTAGCAGTATTGTACAAAAATTATAATAGTACTAAATACAATGAAATGCTTGATTTAAAGGATAGTGATAATTTCATTTATGACGAAAGCGATGTTTATAACCTATTTAATATTTTCGATGTTACACATGGATTAAGTTTAAATAAGACGGCAGCGGAGAAAAACATTTTTGAATATATGGGTAGCGGTTCTACTGGGCATACACATAGGCTAAATTCAAAGTATTTAACAAATAGGAAAAACCCTTATGTTTGGTTAGAATCAGGTTGTACAAGATTAACAAAGGAAGTTGAATTTTTCCCTACTGGAAAGACCGCAGATTGGCAACAGGGATTTATTGAAGTGGTATTTACTAAAGATTCATTCTTTGCCCAGCCTACTTTAATATTAAATGGGCAGTGTTATTATAACGGTATAATCTATAAAGGGTAAACCGATGAATGGAAGTATATTAATACCAGAACGATTTAAACTAGCTAAAAAGACTATTAATATAATTATAGATAATGAGTATTGTAATGATAACAACTGTTTAGGTGAAGCAGATTTCAGTTTGAAAATTATCACATTATGCGATACCTATGCTGGTAAGAAATTAACAAAGCGAAGTAAAGAGCAGATATATTATCATGAATTAATACATCAGATTTTACATACTATGAAACTAGAAAGATTAAAGTATAATGAGTTATTTGTAGATAGTTTTGCCGATTGCCTTATTGAGTATGAACGTACAAAAAGGTAGTTTGTTTTTTAGTTTTTGGTTAATCCTGCCGTTTCTACGGTGGGATTTTTAATTTATTTTATAGCCTGAAACCCAATAGAATCAAGGCTTATTATAATTATTATACATATGTTATAAAAAAAACTTTAAAATAAATTTGGTGGTATCAAAAAAGGTTTTATCTTTGATTTATCAATAACAAAATGACAAACAAAATGACAAATTCAAAAGAAAAGTTTTTAATCTTAAATTGCTTACCAGCTTACACAATTGAACAATGGGTTGATACTTATAAAAGATTTATTGAAACTTATTTTACATACACTAAAGAAGAAAGAAATACCCAAAGAATTAAAGATTTTGTTGAGCAAATAAATAAAGTAAAAGTATTTTTAAAATCTAAAAAAGTTAAATTTATTTAATAACTAAAAACAAAAACAAAATGAAACAAATAAAAGTAAGTAAAACAGTCTACCCACCAAAGCAGCCAACATTAATAAAATGGATGCAGGATTTTAAAATAGGTGTAAGAATCGAAATGAAGTCAAATAATAGAGCAGAAAACATGAATCAATTTTATGACATTCAAAAAATTAAAATATGACAAACAAAGAAATTAACGACGCTATAATAATTACAATAATAATAATGGCAGCTTTATTTGCCGATAGCATTTTAAACTTTTTTTAACCAACTAAAATAAACCAAAATGAAATACAAATTTAAAACCGAAATTGAAAACGAAATCGAAATCGAATTACCCTATTTTTTTAAAATAGAAAATTCACATATTGCAGATTCTTATTTTGCAATAATTTCAGAAGATTTAGGAATTACCAATTGGAAAATAAATGATATAACATCATTAAATTGTCCACAAGTATTATTAAAATGGATTCAAGGAAGCAAACAAATTAGTGCCGCTGAATTTAAAACTGCAATAACACAATCTTGTAACCATTTAATTAATTTAATATGAAAGACAGTATAGAGTTATACATCGAACATCCAACCGACTGGCAACAATCCGAGTATGTTATAGTTGATTTTTTTATAAATTGGGTTGGTGATAAATTGGATGATTTAGGAGTTGAAAAATGGAGAACTGAAGATTTAGCCGAATGGATTACCGAAGATATTGTATATTACGAATTATTAAACCAAATAAAAAAACAAAATGAGCAATCTAATTAAAATTCAAGCCGAATTAAAAGCACCAAAGAATCAAACGAATGCGTTTGGTAAGTACAAATACCGCAGTTGCGAGGATATTCTCGAAGCGGTAAAGCCATTACTTGCAAAGTATAAATGTCAGCTAATTATCAGCGATACAATTAAGGAAGCAGGTGGAGTTATTTACTGCGAAAGTAGAATAGTATTCACCGATGGTTTAGAGAACTATTATGTAACTGCCTGTGCAGGAATAGAACCAAACCGTAAAGGTATGGACATAGCGCAATCATTTGGGGCATCATCCAGCTATGCTAGAAAGTACGCTTTAAACGGTTTATTTCTGATAGATGATACAAAGGACGCTGACGCTACCAATGACCACAAGCCTAAAGAAGATGAAAAACCATTCATGACGGATGAAAAAATGATTGGATTAATAGCAAGGTATAACGATGGAGAAAGGGATATATTCGAGAAAGCAAAAGCGCACATGATTTTACGAGACAAAGATTTATTAACCATAAAAGCAATGAAATGATAGAACAATATTCAACTGAATGGTTTGCTCAAAGAATGGGTAAGCTAACATCATCAACTATTTACAATTTGATGACCGAACCTAAACTAAAGTCTGAAGCAGGTCAATTATCCGCAACAACAAAAGAATATTTAACTTCTAAACTTGCTGAAAGATTAACAGGTGTACAAAGGGAGTTTACATCTAATGCAACTAATCACGGATTAGAATTAGAAAACGAAGCGATAAAATTCTATGAAGGTAAGACAGGTAATAAAGTTAATCCTAGTGGATATATCGAAAGAATATCAGGATTATACGGAGGCACACCAGATGGCTTAATTGAAGGTGGGGGAATCATCCAAGTAAAATGCCCTTACCAATATTCTAATCATATCAACAATGGTGTTATAGACAGTCAAGAATACTTTAAAAAGAATTACAAGCAGTATTACTGGCAATGTCAAAGTGATATGATAGTAACGGAAAGCGAGTTTTGCGATTATGTTTCCTATTGCCCGCAGATTGCAGATAACTTAAAAATGTTTATATTTAGAATTGAGGCAAATGTTGAAGATATGGAATTGCTTTTATCAAAAATTTCAATGGCTGGAGAATATTTAAATAACCTTTATAATAAATTATATGAACGATAACCTAAAAACAATATTAAAATACATTCAATTATATACGGAATGTGATGATTACGCAATGGGCAAAATAGCTTTATTATTTGATTTATACCCGATAGAAAAGATAAAAATTAAAACTATCGAAAAAGAAAAGGTAGAGTTTATGCGTATATTTGAAAGCATTGATGAATGGACTGATAAATATCTTATAACAAATAATTTATCTTATGAGCAATTAACTGCAAATAATCGTAAATATGAAACAGTTAAGCAAAGGGTTCATTTTTCAAAAGCTGCTCGTGAACATGGATTTATTTTAACTGATATTGGAAGAAAGTTAAAAATGCACCATTCCAGTATTATGCACCTTGTAAACAATTTTCAACCATAAAAACAAAACAATGACAACACCAACAAATCAAAATGCAGAAGTATTAAATTTACTTCTAACCGAAAAGCAAACATCATTAAAGCTAGTGATGAACGGTATCCTAAACCCAACTGCAAGGATAACAAACCTTCGTGCAATGGGAGTAAATGTACTTTGTGAATTTATTTCACATACCAATAAGTTTGGTAGGGCTATTAGGTACGGCGAATTTTCAGTATTGAATAAAAAAGATTCAAGGAGAATTTACAAAGAAATTAATTAATTAACTAGGGGTGGTATCACTGCCACCCCTTAAATTTACATCATGATAAATATCAATTCAAATATATTCGATTTAAAAGTAAATAATTCAGCTAAACTATTTTATGTATATCTTCAGCATACAAAAGCGCTAGAAAAATCAAACGCACATTATGCAGATTTCTTCGAAGTAAGTACAATGACAATTACTAACTGGCTTAAAGAACTGACAGACAAGAAGTTAATTAACATTACCTACAATTTAAATAAACGTAAAATAAAAATCAATGAATAAAAGTTATTACTTTAGCCATGATTATAATTCGGCAAACGATGTAAAGATTCTATTTTTACGCCAGCAATTAGGAATGGAAGGTTACGGCATCTATTGGTTTTTAGTTGAGAATCTTGCACAGGCTGGGGGAGTTTTACCCATGAATATAACCCCAGTTTTGGCGATGCAGATGCAGACAAACGAGGTAAAAGTAAAGGCAGTAATTGAGGAATTTAATTTGTTTACAATTGCAGAAAATGGATTTTTTTCTAAAAGATTAAACGAACATTTAGGATTGAGAAAGAAATTAAGCGACAAGGGTAAAATAGGAGCAGCTTTACGTTGGAAAAATGGGGGGGCTATTGGGGTGGCTAATGGGGAGGCTTATGCAAAGAAAGAAAGTAAAGAAATAAATAATAGGGATTTTTTAACAAAAATAGTTCTTTAATACATTCTCAATCCTTAAATGAGTATTAATATCATTTAAACGCATTTTAAGGTAGCAAGGATTGATTTTAAATTACTTTTGATAGAATCTATAAGGAACCAATTAAATAACCAAAAAACAGGCTTAAAATGGCTAAAACAATAAAAGCACCACCAAGCAATAAAGATGTAGAGGATAGGATACTAGGAGTATTATTAATCGAACAAAATTCAGTACATACCTACATCGCTAAAATTACTTCAGAATTTTTCTACCAAACTAAAAACCAATTAATATTTAAAGCTATTCAATCGCTTTACGATAAAATGAGTGCGATTGATATAGTAACAGTTTGCCAATACTTGACAAATAACAATGAAATTGAAACAGTTGGAGGCGCTTATGAAATTGTAAAACTTACAAATAATGTTACTGGTAGCAGTTCAATGAATGACTGGATATTAATCCTTCAACAAAATTACTTACAAAGAAAAGGAATTGTAATAGGTCAGGAACTTGTTAACGATTCTTATCAGGGAGAAATTGAAAACCATTTAAACAATGCAAGTAATAAGATTTTAAACGCACAGGAAAGCATATACAAGAATAGTGAAAAGGGAATGGCTCATTACATCATGAGTCTCGCCAAAGAAAGGGATGCAGTACTTGAAAATGGGCAGATAGGAATTGATACAGGTTGGGAAAGTCTAAATAAATATATTAGTGGATGGGTTAATCCTGATTTAATAATACTAGCAGCAAGACCAGCGCAGGGCAAAACTGCTTTTATGTTAAATGCAATATTGAACGTATTAAGGCAAGATAAGCCAGTAGGAATATTTAGTTTAGAAATGTCGGGGGAGCAGTTAGTTAACCGTTTAATTAGCCTTGATAGTGGTATAGCGCATCATTATTTACGAACTAATAACCTTACAGAAGCACAAAAGTTTATGCTTATGGCGAGTGAGGAAAGATTGCAAAAAGCTAAATTATACATTGATGACACGCCAAGTTTAAATATCAGAGATTTACGAAGCAAAAGCGCAATCCTAAAAAGGAAATATAACATTGAATTTCTTTGTATTGATTACCTACAACTAATGTCGGGAGTAGATAGGAAGGGAAATAGAGAAAGCGAGATAGCAGAAATAAGTCGGGGTTGTAAAATAATAGCAAAGGAGTTAAATATACCAGTAATGGCATTATCACAATTAAGCAGAGCAGTTGAAAGCAGAGCGGATAAGATGCCACAGTTAAGCGATTTAAGGGAAAGCGGAGGAATTGAGCAGGATGCAGATTCAGTTATCTTTTTAATGCGACCTGAAACCTACGGAATAAAAGAAATAGAAGTTGATGGAATGACGCACAGCGCAGAGGGTAAATGTATAGTTAAGCTAGCAAAAAATAGGCATGGTAATTTAAAAAATATTCCTTTTCAGTTTATAGGTGAACGGATGGAATTTAAAGAAATGAAAATATGAGACAACCATTAATAAATGTAATAAATGCAAAAGGCAAATTTAACTATTGTAATAGATTAAACCATTCCTATCAAATTGCTTTACTAAATAGAGATACAAATTTAAATTGTTTATTTACAACAAATAATTTTATAAGAGATTGGAAACCATTTGATTATTATTTATGTTATCCACCAGCATTTGAAAAAATTAAATCAAAATTATATAATATAAACCCAGAAAGAGAAAGGTTAAAAAAAATAAAATGTAAAATTTGTAAACCAGAAAAAAACAAAAATATATGAAAGCAACAGGATTAAAATTAATTTGCGAATTAGCAAACGGAGAAATTAACACTTGGCACACAGTATTTGACAAAACAGTTGAAGAAATAATTAATGAAGTAGCATACGATAAAAACTGGTTTGGAGGTAAATTCCTAGAAGCATATTTAGAGTTTGATAATAATGGTAAATATTATAAAGTTTACCTAGATATTAATAACTATGGTTTTAATCAGTTATTAGGTACATAAAAAAAATTAAAATTATGACACCAAAACAAAAAGCAGAAGAACTATTTGATAAAATGTTATACAATGATGGAGATAAATACCACCATTGCAGCCATTATGTAGCAAAAAATTGTACATTAATAGCAGTAAATGAGATGATTAAAATAATTGATGAAAGTATGAATGGTTTTTTAGATAGTGATTTTAAAGCATATTGTAATCAATTAAAAAAAGAAATACAAAAATTATGAAAGCAAAAGCAAAAGAAATATATTGTAAGTATATAGACGCAATGCCACATCCAAGTACTACAAATATAGAAACTTATGTAATCGCAAAAAGATGTTTTTTAATAGGAGTAGATGAGATTATAAAAGAAATTAATGATAATTATGATACATTACATTCGGCAGATAGGAAACAATATTGGAAAGGAATTAAAAAAGAAATAAAAAACTTATGAAAGCAATCCTAGAATTTAACATTCCTGAAGATAATCAGGAATTTGAACTAGCAGCAAAAGCATTAAAGATGTTTGGCACGTTATGGGATTTAGACCAATGGTTGAGGGGAGAAATTAAATACAATAACCAAGAACAGTATGAACCAGTCAGGGAGAAGCTGCGAGAATTCATGAATGATAATAGGATTGATTTTGATATGTCTGAATGATTGATAAAAGTATAATTAATGATTGATAAAAAATAAAATTATTGCATGAATTTTGCTGGATATATCATGCATAATGTGTGATATAAGGCACTAATGATTGATTAATGCGACATTTATTACACATTACGACACTTTGTTGTGAAAAAATCACAAAAAGAAGCATTGTGCGACATTTAATTTGACATACATTTAAAAACATAAGTCAGGAATGCCATTATTTGAATTATGTGCAAACGAATATAAATAGGCGCAAATTAATAAATTACAATTAAAAACATATAAATTATGACACCAAAAGGAAAAGCATTAGAATTATTTGATAAATATTTTGAGGTAACAAATAATTATTATGAAGCCAAACAATGTGCATTAATAGCAGCAGATAATATAATATTAGCAAACCCACATAGCAACCCATTTAATACAGATGTTTATTCAACATTTACATATTGGGCAGAAGTTGAAAAAGAAATAGAAAATTTATAAAAACAATAGTCAGGTAGCTTAATGGTTAAAGCAGGAGTACCTCCAGTGGATTAGAGTATACGAGACGGGTGAAAGTTCCCATTCCTAGTTGACCACCATTCTTCTTTAGAGGCGTCCTAACATTGGATATACAGGTTCGAATCCTGTCCTGATTACTACAAATTCGGAAATACCGAATTAATCATTGCAAATATGCGTCGAATAGTATTATTATTCAACGCAAACCGTTACAATCTGTCACGCTTTTATAAATATATGTGACATAAATTATAAAATAGTGTTGTATCAAAATTATAAACTTAAACAAAAAAGGAGGGGGAAACTATGACATCAAAAGCAGTTTAAAAATTAACCAGTAGAGAGGATGATAATTAAATTGCTTTTGATAACTTTATTTTATTTGTTAATAACTTTATTTTAATTTTATGAAATGTTAGAGAAAGACTTACACAGGTTAGTTTGCGACTACATACGTAAAATCTACCCTTACGTTATATTCCGAACTGACTTTAGTAGTGGAATGAGAATGTCGATAGGGATGGCTAAGCGCCACAAAGCACTCCAGTATTCAAATGCTTACCCTGATTTATTTATAGCAGAACCAAAGGGCGCTTATGCTGGATTCTTTATTGAACTAAAAACAATTAACAACGTAGTATTTAAAAAAGATGGCTCAATGAGAAAGAACGCACATCATGAAGAACAGGAAACAATGATGCTAAAGCTAAGGGGCAAAGGATATAAAGCAGAGTTTGGGCAAGGATTTGGACATACAATTAAATTAATTAATGAATATTTAAACCAATAACAATGAATGAAGAAAAAAAACAACAAATTAGATTGGGAAGCGGTAAAAAAATTAACGAAACTTTCTTAAGTTCAAGCCTGTGTATTACGGATGCCTTAGAGCATTCATACGAATACAATGGTAAGAAGTACATCAAGTTAAACATTAGCATATTTGCTGAACCTGACCAGTACGGAAAGAACGTAAAGATTACATTGAATGATTACGACCCAAAGGCAAAAGCAGAAACACCAAAAGCAAAGCCAGTAAGTATTAATTCAAATGATGATTTACCTTTTTAATGAAAAAATATACCAAAGAGTATTTTAAATATTTCGGGTATGGTATAGATGATTTTGTACATTGTGAAGTATGCGATAGTAAAGCGGTAGACATTGCACATATAGTAGCACAATCTAAATTTGGTAGTAAAAGAAAGGATGAGCAAGATTTAATAACTAATATTGCCGCACTTTGTCGAACTTGCCATTACGATTATGATTTTAAAAATAAATGGACTACCGAAGAAATGACTGAAATACATTTGAACTTTTTAAAGAAAAATAAGATATGACATTATTAGAGGAAATTAATGCTGACTTACATAAAAGAGAAGCTAAAGGGATTAAGACATATTCAACTAAATTAGATGACGCAGATTTAAACAAAGAACAGTTATTAAATCATTTGTACGAGGAACTATTAGATGCCGCATTTTATATTAAAAGATTAATTAACGATAATAATAAATAATATGTTAATTGAAATAAAAAATATTGAAGATTTAAAGCCAGCACCATATAACGCAAGGCAAAGTAATATTAAACAAGAAGCACAATTAAAAACAAGTTTAAAAAAGTTTGGAGTTGTTGAACCAATAATTTTTAATAAAAAAAGCGGTTATATTGTAGGCGGTCATTTTAGGGTAAGGGAATTAAAAAAACTTGGATATAAAGAAATTGAATGCGTGATAGTTGATTTAAGCGAAGCAGATGAAAAGGAATTAAATATTAGATTAAATGCAAATACTGGCGCTTGGGATTGGGATAGTCTCGCAAATAATTGGGATATGGAAGAATTAGAAAACTGGGGATTAGATTTGCCGATATTTGATAAGTATATTGATGAAGTAGAAAGCAAGGATAAAAAAGCAGATACAAAAGATAAATGTGATTATTGTGGTAAATAAGTGTAACGACATAGTGCTGGAGATATACAACCATCCCGATTTAATAAAAGCGATAAGCAAAACTAAACCGGAATCAATACAAGATGATTTAAGGCAAGAAATAGCAGTTAGCCTACTACTCCAGCCTTGTGATAAGATAAGCGCCCTATTCGCTTCTAATAACCTATTACGGTATGCTATTAAGATATGTTGGTTTATGGCTACATCAAAAACAAGTGAATTTTATTATAAATACAAAAAGAGTGATTTGTTAAAGGCGGTTGAATATTTCAATAGTCAATTGGATTTACCGATTATCCCCGAAAGTTTAGCAGCCGAAGCAACAAAAGCACTTACAAAGAATAATATCAACATAGAAACCGACCACGAGATAAGAATATTTAATAAATATGTAGAACTAGGAAGCAATAGAAAGGTAGCAGAGTATTACGGTATACCAGTTAACCACGTTTGCAATATTACAAACAAAGTAAAAAAAGAATTAAAATGTATTTTATTATTAGCATAGCAGCTTTCACATTCGCTTATTATTTCATTAATGTATTTAATGGGCATATCATACTAAAGCGCATATTTAAAATACCTTTAGTAAAACGATTACGACCTTTTGACTGTATTCAATGCCTTACGGTATGGTCAGCATTTGCATTTACGTTCTTACCTATTCATACAGTTGAAACAATAGCAGTAATATTTGCAGCAGGGTTTATATCAATAAAGATAAAATGACAAAAGCACCCCTAAATATAATAGGATTAACACATAAGGAAAGCGGATGCGGTTATCATAGAGTAATATTACCACTTGCTTTTATGGATGATATTAAAGGTTATGTAACTAACTTTATTACTGAAGATAAGACCGATGATTGGGATATATTGCTTTATAATAGAATATGTCAATACGATTTAAATTGGAGCAAAACAAAGGATTTACTAGGTTGTAAGATAGTGATGGATATAGATGACCATTGGAAGCTACCTTTTAACCATTTGAACTATGAAGCATACCAAAGCATGGGTGAAAGGATAGAACGGAACTTAATGCAGGCTGACCTTGTTACGGTTACTAATTCCAATTTATTGAATAAAGTAAAACAATTCAATGATAATGTGGTAGTGATTCCAAACTGTCTACCTTATGGATTAAATCAGTTTACCGATGCAAGGGTGGCTTCTAATAAGGTAAGACTATTTTGGTGTGGTAGTGTAAGCCATGAGAACGACATTAAGATATTAAGAGAACCATTAAAAAGATTAACTGGCAATATTCAAATGATAATGGGAGGGTATAATGATAGCGACCCTTTAACTAAATCAATATGGGATAGAATGTTTTCAATGTTTGCAGGTAAACATGATTCAATTAAATTACCATCTACCAGTCCTACAACCTATATGGATATGTACAATTACGCTGATATTGTTTTAATACCATTGGAAGATAGCGACTGGCATGGATGCAAAAGCAATTTAAAAATACTTGAAGCAGCGGCAAAAAGATTACCTGTTATTTGTTCAAATGTTGCACCGTATAATATGGATGCAGATGCGCCGGTGTTATGGGTTAATAATCAAAAAGACTGGTTTAAATATATAAATTTATTAATCAATAATCCCAGCTTAAGGGAAAATTTAGGCAACGAACTATATGCGTGGGCGTCCAAAAGGTACAACTTCAAAGAAATTAATCAACAACGACATAGTGCCTATAAAAGCATTATCAGTTGAGAAAGTAGTAAATGAAATATTTGATAAGCATAGGCACTTTTACGATTTCTACCATAAGACTGGCGAGATAGTAAACTTTAATCATGATATTCAAAAAGAGTTATTAGATGAATATAGAAGGGTAAAAGATGCGTATTACCATTATAATACTAACTGTACTATTTGCGTAATTGACTTTCTAAATCTAATATACCGATGGTATGACATTCAAGCATAGCGGAGCAACTGGTGATATAATCTTTAGTCTACCTACCATTAAAAAGATGGGGGGAGGAACTTTGTATATTACACCCTATCATTTGCAAAGGGCTGAAAGCATAGCACCACTAATTAAAATACAGGATTATATTACCGATGTTATTGTAAGCGATTTAACACCGCCTATTGATGTTGACTTGGATAAGTTTAGAGTATTTGCAGGACGTGATTCAAATTTGATTGAGGCGCATTTAAAGGCACAAGGATTAGAAGATAATAGCTGGAGGGATGGATGGTTAAGGATTGAGGATAAGCAGCCTATAATCGACTACACTTATTCGGTAATAAATACAGGTTCAAATTATAAAGACCCGAATTTTGATTGGGATAAAGAAATTAAATACTTACTAACGTTAAGCGATAGGGTTTTTTATCTAGGTTATAAACAAGAATTTGATTTATTAAATAATAATGAAGCGGAATTTTTTGAATGTGATTTTTTAACTGCCGCTGAAATGATATATTACGCTAGAATGTTTACAGGTGGATATTCAGCCTTATCAACGATAGCAATGGGGTTAGGTATTAATTATAGAATGGTTCAAGCGCCGGAGCATACTTGCAGCAGTTTATTAATGGAAAGGGAAAAAATAGTAAATATATGATTACACCAAAAGAATTTTTGGAAAAGGAATTAGGCTGGGGAATTAGTTTTGATAATAAAGAGTTTAAAGATTTAGCCAAAAAAACAGCAACCCAATTAAAAGACTTACCAATTAAATCAATAATGGATTTCGGTGCAGGTACTGGCGTTTACTCGGATGCTTTCCATAATGCCGGATATGAAACAAATGTTTATGAGATTTGGGATGAACATAAAGAATACATACGAAAGCAAGCACCATACCTTAATATAATTGATAAGCCAATTACAACCGATTTGCTGGCTTTAATTGAAGTTGCCGAGCATATGACTAACAAAGAGATTTTTAGCCTATTTAAAGCGGTTAAACCTACTTATGTACTATTTAGTTCAACAAGCGAGAAAACCGATTACGATGAACAATGGGGGCATATAAACGTAAAACAGCAAGGGGAATGGGTATTGATGTTTAAAAGAATGAATTACGAATTAGATAGACATTTATTTTATCCAACAGTATACAGTAAATTATTTAAATTATGTCTTTAGAAAAACAACCACATGGAGGCGCAGTAAATAGATTTCAAAAGGGCGAAGCATGGAAGGGAAACCGTCATGGCAGACCTAGAAAGTATATTACCGAATTATCCCCATATGGATATAAGAACGCACAGGTAATGGATTGCATTCAGGTATTAATGGCAATGACTACAAAAGAACTGCAAGAGATTTTAAAAAATGAAGATAGCACAGTACTTGAAAGGACTTTAGCCAATGCCCTATTAAAATCATTAAGTAAAGGTTCTTTGTATTCAGTAGATACTTTATTAAGCAGGGTTTATGGTAAACCTAAAGAAACTACGGCAGTAATACAGGATAGTAAAATAGAAGTAGTTTTTGTTAAGGGTAAAACTATTTTATGATTTTAGAGTTACCAGAAGCGCATATTAACCAAACTAAAATACTTGAATCAAAGGCAAGGTTTAGGGTGGTAATGTGTGGCAGAAGGTTTGGTAAGTCTGAATTGTCACAGGTTGAAATAATCAGCAATGCAATTCAAGGTATGAATGTTGCGTATATTACACCGACCTATAAACTAGCAAAAACATTCTTTGAGAAATTAACGCAAAGTTTACCATTTGAAAATAACAAAAGCGATTTAACAATACATTTTCCCAATTCGGGAACTGTTGAATTTTTCACAGGCGAAAGACTAGATAACTTAAGGGGTAGAAAATTTCATTTAGTTGTAATTGATGAAGCAAGTTTCATACCTAATTTAGAAGATGGCTGGTTAAATTCAATTAGACCAACATTAACCGATTATCAGGGCAGAGCATTATTTTTATCTACACCTAGAGGTAAGAATTATTTTTATTCTCTATACATGAAGGGAGGGCAAAAGGATTGGGATAGTTTTAAATTTACTACATACGACAATCCTTATATTTTAACTTCTGAAATTAATGATGCAAAAGCACAGTTACCCAATGCAGTATTTGAGCAGGAGTATATGGCTAACCCAATGGAGAATGCAGCAAACCCATTCGGTTCAGAACATATAAATAAATGTGTAAAATTCATAAGTAACAATGAACCAATGTATTATGGAATAGATTTAGCAAAGTCGTTCGATTGGACTGTCATTATTGGATTAGATTCTAATGGTGATGTTTGCCATTATGACCGTTTTCAAAAGGATTGGCTTCAAACAAAAGAAACAATTAAAAACATACGAAAGCATAAACATATTTTTATTGATAGCACCGGAGTAGGAGACGCAATAGTTGAGGACTTACAAAAGTATTTCAATGACATGACTGGATTTAAATATACATCAACTAGCAAGCAACAATTAATGGAAAGCCTTGCATCATCAATCCATAAAGCAGAGATAGGATTCCCAATTGGTGCAATCAAAGATGAATTAGAAATATTTGAATATCTATTTACATCAACTGGGGTAAGGTATTCAGCGCCATCAGGATTCCATGATGACTGTGTAAATGCTTTAGCTTTAGCCAATAAATGCCGGATTGAAAATAGAGGCAGCGGACAATATCACTACATTTAATTACATTTTCTAAAAACTTATATAATAGATATATGACAATTAAACAATTCCAAGAGTTGTACTATGTGGCTACTTCCAAAGATGTTGACCTAGATAAGTCGATAAAGATGGTTGGGATAGTAACAAATAAAACACCAGAACAGGTAGAAGCGATGTCAATGATTCGCTTTAATTTACTATGTGCAAGGGTTCATAATGAGTTTAAATTATTTGAAAGAGATTTATTAAAAACCAAACCAAAGAAAATAGTTAGGGTAGGAAAGCGCTTCTATAAAATCAATTACGATATAGCAAAAGCAAAAGCGTCAACCTATGTTGAAGTTGCAACCTTTAGCACTGATATTATTCAGAACCTACATAAGGTAATGGCTTCAATAGTTACACCGATTAAATTTAGATGGGGCAAGTGGGTTGAGGTAGAGCATGAAGATTTAGCAAAGGAAATGGAATCAATGGATTTCGAGGCTGCTTATCATGCAGCGGTTTTTTTTTACACACTATTCAATGTATCAATGCAAGTTATCCAGCCTTATTTGATAAACGAAATAACAAGGAAGGGGATATCGAAGGAGAAAGCAACGGAGATACTGACGAATTCGCAAAGCATTTTGGATGGCTTTATAATGCCAAGATGGTCGCAGACTTCGAAGGAATACCTTTACAATCGGTTTGGGATTTAAAAGTATTACATTTTTTAAATGATTTACTTTATTTAAAATTAAAGCAGGACAAAGAAAATGAGCATAACAAAAAGCCAAATTAATGAAATTGCTAGAGGTAGTAAAAATATTTCAGGTGATTTAGAATTTGGCAATAATAAAGTACTTGATTTAAATGATATTACGCTTTCATTCTTTGAAAAATATGCTGTTATTTATACTGAAGCAATAGAGAAAAGTATTAATAAAAAAAGAAACGGTAAGAGTATTGTTGCAAGTGGAAATATGTTTAAGGGTATTGACCCGAAGATTTCAGAGGATGGAAGCAGCATGAGAATTTACATGGCTGATTATTACGATTTTGTTAATAAGGGTGTAAAGGGTGTTAAAGATTCAAGCAATGCGCCAACAAGTCCTTATAAATATAGAAATTATGGAATGAATGCCGAAGGTAGAGCATCCATAAAAAAATATATTAATGATAAAAAAGCAAAGATAAGAGTAGAAACAAATAAAAGCACAACAAACGCAGTAACAAAACAAAAGAAAAAAATTAGTTCAATAGACTTACAAACAAATACTTTAATTTATCTGATAAAAAAGTATGGTATTAAAACAACTAACTTTTTTGATGAGGCAACCGAAAGCGTAAGGAAATCAATGATTGAAGATTTAAGCGAAGTAATGGCACAAACAATAGTAATACAAATAGGACAACCCAAAAAGAAATGAGTAATATATTAACGAGAAGCCCATATCCTGTAGAAATATCGGATGTTTTATTAGAAGGGGGAAAAATAGAATTGTACATATGGAAGGAAGGCGCAACTACTCCATCTACTCCACAATATACATTGAGTAAATTAACTCCTGCTAATAATGTTTATAGTATTTATTTTGATATCGCTCCATATGTAAATGAGTTTATTAGCAATAAATCATACATACCAAACACTAGCACTAATGATGTAAGTTTAACGGTTGAAAATTATTGCAATGTTTTAATTTATGCTTACAAATTTATCGGAGGTGTTTATGTTTATTTTAATTATTTGGAGTTAATAGGTTTTAAAGGTTATATTGAACAGAAAAACGGTTTGAATCATTCGGTAAATGGAAATTATTTATTAGATCAAAAATCATACAACTATTATTATGATTCTGCAAATCCAACGGCAAACCCGCCAGGAGATATTTCACTTTATTTATTAGCTACATATACAATTAAGTATACAGATTTAAAAACAGGCACGACTTATAGTTATTCAGTTGCTGGCAATGGGTGGCATAAAATATATAGAGTTTATTCATCTTTTATTGCAAATGGAAATAAAGTTGAGATAAAAAATGGCGCAACTGTTTTAGCTACTTATAATTTTAACCCAATTGAAGAATGTCTGTCTCTTATACACATCTGACGCTGCCGACGAATAGA
>ENA-OSIY01000607-OSIY01000607.1-marine-metagenome-genome-assembly--contig:-NODE-607-length-20036-cov-13.203066_pt1 | contig 20036 bp, 25 predicted proteins | sample MGYA00237884_ERZ534233 | MGnify/ENA primary metagenome ERZ534233 (study PRJEB26412, sample SAMN06343840) | marine metagenome | isolation source: estuarine water | place: USA: Columbia River Estuary... | reverse complement strand
CTGGTATCAAAGTCAATCGGTAATGATGGTATCAATGTAACACACCAACCACTCAAGTCTCGATTAAAGGATGTTGCATTAAAGAACATCTCATTCATATCGTAAATACTTGAAGTAATCCAACTTGAAATATCACCATTGAATGATGAGGCATCATTGAACATACCAGATGTTTCTTTCAAACTTGAAACATTCCAACTGTTGAGATTTTGGTTAAATGAATTTGCGCCCTTGAACATATCATTCATATAGTTAATACTAGAAAGATTCCAACTTGAAATATCTCCATTGAATGATGTTGCATTGAAGAACATACTCTTCATACTAGTAACACTTGAAACATCCCAACTATCAAGAGATTGATTGAATAATGTTGCGCCAAGGAACATATTATTCATATTAGTAACACTTGAAACATCCCAACTTGAAATATCTCCATTGAATAATGATGCACTATTAAACATATCATCCATATCAGTAACACTTGAAACAATCCAATTATTCAATGATTGATTAAATGCTGTTGCATTAGCGAACATAGATTCCATAGAAGTTACTGATGATACATCCCAACTATTTAGAGGTTGGTTGAATGAAGTTGCATTAAGGAACATATTACTCATATCAGTGACACTTGAAACATTCCAATTATTCAATGTTTGATTGAATGATGTTGCATAGCGGAACATACTACTCATATCAGTAACACTTGAAACATCCCAACTATCAAGAGATTGATTGAACGAAGTTGCATTATTAAACATACCAAACATATTATTTACATTTGAAACATTCCAACTGTCCAAAGGTTGATTAAATGATGTTGCATTATTAAACATATAATACATATCAGTCACATTTGAGACATTCCAACTATTTAGAGGTTGATTGAATGATGTTGCATTGTTGAACATATAAATTAGAGAGGTTACTGATGAAACATCCCAACTTGAAATATCTCCATTGAATGATGAGGCATCATTGAACATATAACTCATATTAGTAACACTTGAAACGTTCCAACTATTTAAAGATTGATTGAATGATGTTGCACTTTGAAACATACTATTCATATCAGTTACACTTGAAACATCCCAACTATCAAGAGGTTGATTAAATGATGTCGCAAGGTAGAACATACTATTCATATCAGTTACACTTGAAACATCCCAACTATCTAAGGGTTGATTAAATAAGGTTGCACCAATAAACATACCACCTATAGTAGTTACACTTGAAACATCCCAACTATCTAGAGGTTGATTAAATGATGTTGCATTGTTGAACATACCACCCATATTTGTCACACTTGAAACACTCCAACTCGAAATATCTCCATTGAATAATGTTGCATTTTGAAACATATAATACATATTTGTTACACTTGAAACATCCCAACTATTCAGTGGTTGATTGAACGATTCCGCATTTTGAAACATATATTGCATATCAGTAACACTTGAAACATCCCAACTTGAAATATCTCCATTGAATAATGATGCACTATTAAACATATTACTCATATTAGTAACACTTGAAACATCCCAATTATTCAGTGGTTGATTGAATGATGTTGTATTAGCAAACATAATACTCATAGTAGTAACTGCTGAAACATCCCAACTGTCTAAAGGTTGATTGAATGAAGTTGCGGTGTCAAACATAGCACTCATATCAGTTACACTTGAAACATCCCAACTTGAAATATCTCCATTGAATAATGTTGCATTGTAGAACATATTATTCATATTAGTAACACTTGAAACATCCCAACTATTTAGAGGTTGGTTGAATGAAGTTGCATTAAGGAACATATTATTCATATTAGTAACACTTGAAACATTCCAACTGTCTAAAGGTTGATTGAATGATGTTGCATTGTAGAACATTGAACCCATAGCAGTCACACTAGAAACATTCCAACTGTCTAAAGGTCGGTCGAATGAGATAGCACTATTAAACATACCACCCATATTATTTACATTTGAAACATTCCAACTATGTAGAGGTTGATTGAATGATTGTGCATTATAGAACATACCAAACATAGAAGTTACACTTGAAACATCCCAACTATTTAAGGGTTGGTCGAATAATGTTGCATTGTCGAACATATTTGCCATAGAAGTAACTGATGAAACATTCCAATCATTGATATAAGAATTAAAGTTACTACAGCCTTCAAACATACTACTCATGTCAGTCACACCTGAAACATCCCAATCATTTATTTTAGTAACAATACTCAAAGAACTACAACCTCTAAACATACTTGATAAATCTGTTACACCAGTCAAATCAAGTGCGGCTTGTGATAAGATGTAACTCAAATTGGAACAATTCTCAAAATATCCACCAACATTTCCGAGTTTCAGAGGACCCCATTTATTAATTTGTGTTAATTTTTGAGCATTTGCAGAATTTGCCTGAACCTCAAATGACCAACCTTCAATAGTACCTGAAATAAATACTTCATAAGTTCCACCACTTGCATATGTATGTGTAGTTTCTGCTTGATTCCAAGAAGTAATTATATCTGAATTACCGTCACCCCATTCAACTGTGAATGAATAAGTACCACCTTCTACAAGAGGTAAGATAATATTCTGTGTATCATATGTATTCCAAATCATTTTAAAAGCATCAGCAAATAATCCACCATCTGTAATTATCCAGTTATATGGCGCAGATGTCAAAATCGCTCTACTAGCAGTTGCAATCGAAGTATATTCAGTTGAACCTACATTGAAAGTTACACCTGATTGTACAGTCAAAAGAGCCCAACCATTCAATATATCATCATAATTTGTTGAAGATAAACCTGAATTAAAGAGCATAAAACTCATATTAGTTACACTTGAAACATTCCAACTATCCAAAGGTTGATCAAATGTGGTTGCGCTTTGAAACATGTAACCCATATCAGTAACACTTGACACATTCCAACTGTTCAGAGGTTGGTTGAATGCGGTTGCATTGTAGAACATATAACTCATATTAGTAACACTTGAAACATCCCAACTATCCAAAGGTTGGTCAAATAATGTTGTATTAGCAAACATATAACTCATATCTGTAACACTTGAAACATCCCAACTATCCAAAGGTTGGTCAAATGATGTTGCACTATTAAACATATTATTCATAGTAGTAACACTTGAAACATCCCAACTATCCAAAGGTTGATTGAATGATGTTGCATTAGCAAACATACTACCCATATCAGTAACACTTGAAACATTCCAACTATCCAAAGGTTGATTGAATGATGTTGCACTATTAAACATATTATTCATATCAGTAACACTTGACACATTCCAACTATCTAAAGGTTGGTCAAATAATGTTGCACCAGCAAACATACCACTCATATTAGTAACACTTGAAACATTCCAACTATCCAAAGGTTGGTCAAATGATGTTGCACTATTAAACATATTATTCATATTAGTAACACTTGAAACATTCCAAATATCCAAAGGTTGATTGAATGATGTTGCATTATTAAACATATTATTCATATCTGTAACACTTGAAACATACCAACTATCCAAAGGTTGGTCAAATGATGTTGCACTATTAAACATACTACCCATATTAGTAACACTTGAAACATCCCAACTGTTCAGAGGTTGATTGAATAAGGTTGCACCAATAAACATATTATTCATATCAGTAACACTTGAAACATTCCAATCTTCAATTCCATTTATATTTGTTAAACTTACACAGTTGTAGAAAAAATTTGAAAAATTTGTCATCACAGAAGTGTTTAACAAATCATCTGATGTTATGTCAACTAAATTAGTACAATTATAAAAATATCCACCTAAATCACCAAGTTTGATATTACCCCAACTAGATATATTCACTATTTCATCTGCGGAACCACTATAAGAAAAATTGAAGCCTTCGCATTGTCCAATTATTGTGACTGTGTATTCACCATCCTCAGCATAATTATGTGTCACTTCTGGTTGATCCCAAGCCGTAATAGTATCTGATAAACCATCACCCCATTCCACAACAAAATTATAAATCCCACCATCATAAATCGGAAGTGTAATAACACCCGAACCAAATAGATTCCATCTAGAAATAAAACTTGTTTGGACTTGTCTTCTTTTTAAGCCACCCCCACCCGCACCACCCGCACCTGCGGCTGATGATGATGCCACAGCTACACTTCTTTCATATATTTGTATTTTTTGAAGGTATTCTCTACGAGCTTGTTCAGATCTTTCTTGTATAGCCCTTTCTTCTACTATTTGTCTTTGAGCTTGTTGTTGTCTTTGAGCTTGTATTTCTAACCAAACTTGATTAATTGATTTTCCTGACATTTTATTATTATTATTTATATTCTGAAAACAGATTTTATTATATATTAATTTTTATTAATTAATATATATATAATAAAATAGTTTTATAAAATGAAATACTTAAAAAAATTTAATGAAAGTAACGAAATTGAAATTGAAATAAGATTCACACATAAACTAAATAGAAATCTTGATTTTTCTGTTTATAAATCAGATGGTAGAATAACAAGAATTGATGATTGTCATATAAGATTTCCATTTTCTGTTGGGCAAATGATATCAAGAAATATTGAAGTTTGGGCTTGTAACAATAATTTTATGATTGATGGGGAAGATACTTGTCCAGAAAAAAAGGTTTTTGGGATAAAGGTTTCTGATATACCACAAGGACACGAATTTAGAATGTTATATCCAAATAAATTTAAATAAAAAATTAAAAACCACCAAATATAATTTGGTGGTTTTTTATTAAATGTATTTACCTTTCAATTCAGATAGATTTTCAGGGAAATTTCCATTGTTACTAAGCCATTCATCATCTTCATCATTAACTTCTTCTATTACAACATCACTTGATTTAAATGAATATTCTTCTGCCATCTTCAATATAAACAAAATATCACCATCCCCTAACTCATGACCTTCACTTATTAATTCACCATTAATAAAAAGACCTTCCCAATCACCATTTTGTGTTGTTAAAATTAACACCTTTGTGTTTGAAAATCCTTCAAATTTTTTTAATTTTTTCATTTTTTATTCTTTTATTTTTGTTACTTTTTCCAAATCATCTTTTGAAAAGGAATCCCAATTTAATATTTTACCTGATTTTTTAACACCACCTTGATTAGCAGTAAAATCTTTTCTTGACATTATTGTTTGTTTTAATCCAGCTAAAACTTTATTATTTCTTCTTTTGCTATTACCTTTTCTATTATCAACAGGTATCTTCTGAAAAGCTTTTTTAGTGCTTCCTGTATTATATGGAACACTTAAATCAGTTCCTGCTAAACCACCACCACTTGTATAACTTGGTTCAGTTGTTACACCAGCATTTATTGATGGTTGTGATGTTACAACATTCCCCATACCTGCGATTGAAGCATCCCCATAAGCTACACCAATACTTCCAACTGAACCACCACCAACTGAACCAGCTGGCCCACCAGTTGCACTAGTATCTTCAAATAATGAATTGTAGTATTCATTTTCTTTATTTTCTATTATAGTGTTTATTTCACTAACATCTTTTCCTTCTAAAAGCATATCACTTCTAAGTTTAAAAAGATTACCCATATTCATTTTAGATATATCCATATAATATATATTAATTTTTATAATTGAAAAAAGATATTTTTCATATATATTATAATATGAACCTAAATCAATTACAACTAAATAAAATATTAAAAGAATTGGATTATTTAAAATCCGATGTTGAATACAAAACTGAATTGATCAAAGAGTTTGATCAAAAGTTTATATCATCTGTATTTGAATTTTTGGATACACATCCAGATTTAAAGAAAGTTTATGAATCCAAACAAACGGCTAAAGATAATAAAGTAGATGAAGAAAAACCAATTGATTCAATAGTTATTGACGAACCTATTTCAGAAGAATCTATTAATGTAGATGAACCTATTATAGACATAATAGAAGATATAGAAGAATTGGATGAAAATGCTTTAAAACTAAAAAGTTTGTATAGATCAATTGTTAAATTAACACACCCAGATAAAATTAAAAATATTAATCTAAATGAGTTATATTTAAAAGCAAATGTAGCATATGAAAAAAATGACATATTTACAATATTTGAAATATGTTCAAAATTGGATATACCATACGATTTAGATGAATCTGATAAACATAAAATGTCTAATGAAGTATTGTCCTTAAAAGGCAAGTCTGAGTTCTTAGAAACAACATATACTTGGCAATGGTATCATACTACAAACGAAATGTTAAAGCAGAATATAATATTAAATTACATAAAGGCACAATTGTTAAAATGATTATCATCGGATAATCATTTTAACTTTTTTATCATTTATAAGTTTTTCAAATTCATCTTTTCTTAAATATTTCTTAAATATTTCATCACCATCACCATTTTGTAATATCCATTCATTTTTATTGGATGTTTGATAAATATAGTTTACACCATCCAATTCTAATTCAATTACTTTTGATGATAGTTTATCATAAAATAACTTTATATCACCTGTTATTTTATATAATTTTGGATTTTCCCATTTATCTAAGGTTTCGTTCCAAGATTGAAAAATTATATAATTTGGATTTTCTAATTCATTAGATTCTATTTTATAAATCATTACAAATCTGGAAGGTCTATTAACGAATGTTTCTAAATCTTCTGTTGATTGTAATATAGATTTTTTTAATCCTATGCTTGATAATGAATTTATAAAGCCTGTATTTGAAGTAAGTATATCTAAATTTAACTTATCAACAAATTCATCTTTTGGCAAATTGAAAGTATCAAATATATCATTTTCTTCTGCACCAATTGATTTCAATATATTTTCATAAAATATACCAAGTGATTCATTTATGTCTATATTTATTAGTGAAACATCAATAATAATTGATTCTAAATAATCTTTGTATTTCTTTAAGTATTTCATATATAAGTATATCCTTCTATTTTTTTTGGTAATTCTACTTGTTTATTATAATATTCATTAAAATCTTTAATTGCTTCTATTAATAAGTGTTTGATAATTTTACAATCCTTTCTTAAAAAATTATATGTTTCTTGATATTCTAAATATATCTTAATATCTTCATTAAATAATTTCACTATTCTTTTTATTGGATTATCATGAAAATAAAAATCACCATTAACTTCAGGACAGCCTTCTAAACTAGTTAATTTATTATTATTACAATCAAAATAACCACTATAATTAGGAGATCCATCTAAACTGGTTAATTTATTATTATAGCAATTAAAATCACCAACTTCTTTAGGACATCCATCTAAACTGGTTAATTCATTATTATCACAATTAAAATCACTACCAACTTCTTTTGGAGATCCATCTAAACTGGTCAATTTATTATTATTACAATAAAAATCACCACCAACTTCTTTAGGACATCCATCTAAACTGGTTAATTCATTATTAGAACAATCAAAATCACCAAAAACTTTATTAAATTTCAATGGTAATTTAGTTAATTTCAAATAATATAAATTAACATCACCATCTACATCAATAGATCCATCGGGATTTATGGTATAATTTTCTATTTCATATTTTCTGCAAATATCTTCAATTTCTGATTTATTAAAGTTTTCAAAAAGTTTTATGAATTTCATTTCTTTTGGTTTATATATTTAATATATATATTAAAAATATTAATTAAATAATGAAATTATTTAAATCATATAAACTATTTATTGAATCATTGACAGAAGTTCAAAACGATTTAGAAAAACCAAAGAATACATATAAACCTGATAATATAATATCAGAAATATGTGTAAGTATGGTATTATTAAATAATCAATTTTTAGATAACCTATTGGATAAAGGTTTGAAAGCAAGATATAGTGAAAACTCACAAGTCTTCATAACAGATTTAAAAAACATATTAATGGCTAAAAACCGTTTAAATTTAGGTAAATTTCAAGATGATAAATTTGTATCTGATGAAGAAACATCTAAGATAAATGGAATATTTGAATCAGTAGATTTTTCAATTGAAGAAAATTGGAATGACTTAGTTAATGCAAGAATAACTGCAAGAAATATAATAGATAAACTATTAGTTGATGAAAAATTAACAGATGATTTAATTAGAAAAATATATTGGATTGGTCCAAATAAATCTAAAGATATAAATGAAGATATTGTAATTGAAGCAACTAATGGTAAACAATATAGCTTTTATCTAAATAAAAAATTAAATGCAACAAAAACAGCTTCATTTAATTCATTTGCTGATGATTTGATAGGGGATGAATATGAAAATTTACATTCCGAAGAATATACACCAAAATGGGATAAGTTAATACAAAATTGGGTTAAAATAATATATGAAAACGCAAATAAGAATTTCCAAATTCATATAGAAAAGTTTATTGATCCAACACGTATGGATTCTTTAGATTGGTTTCAATATTTTAATTTAAAACATAAAGATTTGAAATTTAGAAATTTAGGTGAACATATAAGAGAATTTGATAAAAATATTTTATATCTTTCAGATTTAATGAATGAAATTTGGAAAAATAGAGAATCTTGTTTTTTAGATCAAGAAAGAGTTTATAAAGAATGGATTGAGAAAAAAATATTCTTATTAAATTCAAAAATATTAGAGCATATATTAACAGATTCGCTAACTAAAAATAATTTACAAGAAATTAAGAAATTAGATAATGGATTTAAAGAAGCTTCTGGAAAAGTTAAAATGAAACTTATTAAATCTATCGTTGATAAATTAGGTTGTTTAGAAAGGACTATATATTATTTAGGTAATAAAGGTAATGATTTTTATCAAGTTCCAAGCAGACAATTTTTCAGAGAATTTTATGATGATTTAAAAATAAAATTTGATTATCATGTTAAACTTGTAATTAAAGAAGAAGAAGAACAAAATAATTTCTTAATAAAATTAAGAATGGAATTAGATGAACAACCATTTATTGATTGTGATATAATTGTTAAATTTACTGGTGGTGAAATTTCAAGTAAACTATCAGCTACATATAAGATAGAACCTAGTGATAATTTTAATTTATTAGTTTTAAATAAGATTAAAAAGTATAAAGATGAAGATTAAAAGATTTAATGAAATGTATATGGAAAAGTATGACTATACCAAAATATTAAAAATATTAAAAAAGTCATATGGTTGGGGAATGGGTATTATTGAATCAATAGATGATTTTGAAAATAATGAAGAATATTTTTTGAATCCTGTTGATGATAATGACTATTCTGAAAAATTTCATATATATCTAACTGATTTACAATCAGGCAATTTAAGGGGTGAATTTAATAAAAAATATAGTATCCAATTAGGAAAATGGAAATTATCAAATAAAGTTCAAAATCCAACATCATTTTATAATAAATTAACATAGAAAAAAAATCCATCTAACATATGGGTTAGAAAAACTGCTAGTTTGTTTGTAGAGAAAAAAAAATGAGAAAGACGTGAGATATATAAAAAATTATTCAAGTTTTAGTCAAAATATAAAAACTGACAATCTTTACTATTATTATAATATTGGTAAGGAATCTAATAAATCGATTTTTGAAAGCAGTCTAATATCAGAAAGAATTGACATTACTCAATTTAGAAAAAATATAAATTTCAAAAAATTAGATAAATTTATCATTAAAGAAATTTATCAAAGTTTTTTAAATAATGATAGTTCTATTTTAGAAGAAGAAAATATCTTTGGTAAAGTCTGGAACGCAACAAAAAATGCTTGGAAAGGAGGTATTAACCTTGTCGGAAAAGCTTATAATAGTTTCACTGAATTTTTAAAAAATATCAAAGATACCATATCAAATATCTTTAAAAAAATTAGTCAAGTCTTTATAGCTCTTTGGGAAATCACAAAAACTGCCGGAATCACATTAGTTAAAAGTTTAGGTGGATGGATAATCAAAAACCAAAAAAGTTCATCAGTAGAAGCCTTATCTGAAATTATTTCAGACGAAGCTTTCTCAACCGAAACAGCGGAAGTCGTTTCAGATTTAAACGGTGTAAAGAATAGATTTTCAAAAGGCGAAATGGGTAACACCTCTGATGATGTAAAAAAGAAATTAGAAGAAGAAGCATCAGAATATGATGGGGTTGATGATTTAGACAAAGTTGAAGATTTAGTTAAGGATTCACTCAATCTTTATAGCAAATTCAATTTTGAAAGGGTTTACTATTCACTCAAAGGTTTTTTATTTGAAGGGGGTAACTTGAGTGATGTTGATATGATACTAAATGAATCTCAAGAAGAATCCGAAGAATATAAAGTGGGTGATAGGGTAAAGTATAAATCTAAAACCGGAGAAGAAATAGAAAAAGAAATAACAAAGATAGATGGGGATAAATTCTATTTTAAAGATAAAGAAGGAAATGAATTCTACAAAGAGAGAGGTGATATAATATCAAAGTCTTCTGATAAAAAAGTAAAAGGTAGAATGGGTGTAATGGGTTGGGTTTTAGAATGTTTCAAATTAATTATTAGACCTATAGACTATCTTGTTTTAAAAGCCGTTAAATATGGAACAAATGGTGCATTATATCTAATCTCGGGTATTGCTAGAAGAGGATTAGATAAGGCATATAAATATAAAGAATTTGGTAAAGTTCTACCAAAAGTTGATGAAATTATTTCGGGAGAAGCAGGAGAAGCAGAAGATGAAGTAGACAATAGCCAAGTGTCAGAAGAATCAATTGAACGAGCTGGAGAGATATCGATAAATAAAAATCAAAAATTAAAGTCTATTTTTAGCGGATTTGCTAAAGTAGTTGCCCCAATCATAGGTGCTAGTTTAGTAGCAATTTTAGAAACACAAATCGGTCCAGTTTTAACTATTTTAAAATATACACTCATAGTTGTAGCCGCAATTCAACTAGTTAGAACTTGTTGTGAAAGGGGACTTGTAAAAGGTAAGATATGTAGTTTAGCCAACTTTAAATTTGGGTAAAAATCCACTTCTGCATTCCACAGTTATAAATTTTATTTTTAAATTTAGTTCAGCAATAATACCGTCAATAGGTATACCATCTTCTATGAAGAATTCTATCCCTGTATCAATTATACCCAATAATTGTTTTGACATTAGATGGATTTTTTTGTTTATAAAATAGTGAATGAATGTGATAATTTTTTTTTTCGTTTTTATGAATTTACAATATAGGAAAATATAAGCATTTTATATATAAATTATGAGCGAATATAAAAAACTACTAGATAATATAGAAAAATTACAGGAGCTTGGATTCAATAGTGTGTTTAATTTGGATCCATATCTGTTATCTATTGATGATGTTGCTAAAAAAATACTTAAGCAAAAAAATCCAAATATGCCAATAGATGATATTGACATGATTATAGATTCTGAACAAATTTCACTAGAAAAAATGAAAAAAGAACTAGATGAAGAAGATAAAAATGAAAATGGAAATGAAAATAGGAATAATTCTAAATTAACTCCTGAAGAAAAAGAACTTAGAAAAGAAGAAAGAAGAATTAGAAAAGAAGAAAAAAGAATTAGAAAAGAAGAAAGAATAAAACAAATGAAAGTAGCTTACAAAGAAAAAGTTACAGAATTAAAAAAACAGGCAAAAGAAATACGCAAAGAAATAAAAATTGCTTTTTATAACTTAATCGAAGAAGTAAAGACTATTTACAAGAAAGTGATAGCAGCTTTTGTTCAGGCGGGTACATCAATCGCTGCAATATCAATTGTATTAGCTGCACCACCTTGGAATATACCACTTGCTGTTTCATATACGATGGCGATTGTTGATATATTATTGACTTTGATTTCAGATTTGAAAGCTATTATCCCATTGACTTTTATTTTTGATCAACTTCACTTTGTCGTTGATAGTAAAAATTTATCAATATTGTGTAGTATATTGAATACAAATATCAATATAGTTTTAGAATTATGGTCTAAGTTGAATAGCTTTGAACTATTGATTAAGTTTTTATTAGACTTTATTATTAAACTATTAAGTGGGGAAAATAAGCAAAAGATTTTTAGGAAGGCAACTAGAAAACTTAAGAAACTTGGTAACTTCAAAGATGATAATAACACATATAATATTGATGGAAATGATATCAGAGCAAATAGTTTAGAAGATGCCGAAGAAGCTAAAGATTTTATAGACACATATAAAGTTGTCAATAAAAAAGTAATTGATTATAAAAACGATTCTATAAATCCAGAAGAACTTTTGAATCAACTCAAAGATCAAGTCAATGAATCCCCTGATATAAATATACCTAAAAATATAGAAAATAGTTATTTCCCTATTTATCAAGTTAAGTTGCCAAATGGTACGATTTTACGCAATCAAACTGAAGAAGATTTAGAAGAATTGAGAAGAATCTATAATTTAGTATTAGAAGGAATAGAAGATATAACAACTAAATAGATTTAATTTAAATATTTATGGTTGTATTCATTTGGATTTTTAAGGTGTTAATAATTTAATCCAATGATATTATTAACACCTTAAAACTATTAACCACAATTGTATTTCCACTTTAAAACCTTTTATCTTTTTATTGATAAAACTTAATCAGAAAGACATTGTATATATATTTATGTGTTTATAGAAGAAAATAAAGATTTGCAATTTATATTTGATTAAAAAACTTAATTAAATAAAAAAATATAAAAAAGAAAACGTAACAATATGGGAAAGAAAACTAAAGAACATAAGAAAAAGGTTTCTAAAAGAAATGATAGAATCAAACAGGAAAGAAACAGAATGGATAAAATTCAAAAAGACTTCCTAATGCAATTAATAAATATGGAAAAGGAAAAAGGGGCTTTTAATTCACCGGTTCAACCAATGTCTGGTTTTGATGTTCCGAATTTAAGTGATTTTAATGGACCTCAGATATAAAATAAATTTACAATTATACTATAAAAGGATTCTTTCTTTTGTAATGACTTTTGTAATGACTTTTGTATTTTATAAGTTAGATATTTTCTGCCTAATGTATGACGTTTAGTATCTAACTTAAAAATAGTTAAATACCTTAAAACATTTAATATTGGCTTTATATCTTTATTTATCATAGCATTCTAAATTGTATATATTAAAATAAAAAACTAATTTTATGAGTAAAGACGAAAAATTGAAAAAAAATATAATGATTAATATAAATGAAGATGATCCAATATTGAATGATTATTTATATTGTTGGTCACAAATGGATCAAAGACCAAATAAAATAAATTTGCATAACTTTTATAAGACAAATGAATTTCTTGATTATATTGATACATTAGTACCAGAATATTGTGGAACACACACAGATATTATTCCAACCGAAATTGATTATATTGTTAATGAAAAAACATTAATTAAAGTTAGCCAAAATATATATTTATCTTATATACACTTTGATAAGGATAATGAACTTGGTGTTATATCAGATGTTTCATTTTATTATGCTACTGAACTTGGTGATAAAGTAAATGAAATATTGGAAAATATAAATGAATTTATTAATAACAAGGAACAGGAACAAATAACTAACAAAATAAACACCCCCATTCTAACACAAAATGGTCTTGAACTAGATCCAATAGATTTACTAAAAGGTGATTATGAAAATATTGATTTATACTTCAATGATGATACAATTAAAAAGGCAAATAAGCTAATTAAAAAGATTAAAAAATCTAATAAAGGATTATCAATTATTTATGGGGAAAGAGGTACAGGTAAAACAACATTAGTAAATCATATATCATCAATGGTTGATAAAATTGTAATATACATACCGTGTAATATGATTGAATTAACTTTAAACAATTCAGATTTCAAGAGTCTAATTAGTAGATATAAAAATTCAGTATTAGTTATAGATGATTGTGAAATATATTTCAGTGAATTGCATTCAAAAGCTAGTATATTTACTAATAATTTATTACAATTAGTTGATGGGTTTCAATCTGATAATTTTGATTTAAATATAATAGCAATATTAAATGTAGATAGTATAAGTGAAATTGATCATACTTTAATGGAATGTAACAATTTAATAGATATTATAGAAGTTGAATACTTGAAATCTAATAAGGTTAATGAATTATGTGAACACTTAGGACAAAAGAATAAATATAAATTTGATACTAAGTTAGTGAACATTTTAAAGAAAAAAGTAGTATTACCTAATAAAGAAGAATTAGGATTTAAATAAAAAGTATTAAAATGGTAAATGTATTATCTGAAAATGAAATTTTAAATTATCTAATGACATCAGAATTCATTGATGGATTAACACCTGATGAATTTATATTTCTTTTAAAGCAATTTAGATATCAATATAGATTAGCAAATGGTAAATTTGAAAATTCTAAATATCAAATTGATAAACAAAAAGAAGAAATTGATTCTTTGAAATTACAATATGAAAATACTATAAAATCTATTACAATTGATAAACAAAAGGCTGAAAAGGAATATAATAGGTTAGTGGGTAGGAAACTTTCGTGGAAAGAAAGGTTTTCAGGAAAAATTATTATAAATAAAAATGAAATTAAATGATTTTAAAAAGCTTGAAGAGTCAATAAAAGAACAGGACTTCAATAAAAGCTATAAGAACATAAATGATGTAATGTTCTACTTGTCTATATTCGGTAATATAGCTTCAATGTTCTTAGCATATTTTCTTTTATATGGTGTTTTAGCAAGTGCAATTGATAATAAAATTATTGTTAGTATAGCTTCAATAATTTTATTAGGTGGACTTGAATTATTAAAAAGGGAAATATTCGATAAATTTAGTATTCAACATTTAAAATTTAAATCCTTTGTAAGTAAGGAGGTTTTACCACTTGGTTTTTTTAGTATATTACTTATTGGATTATCATTTTATTCATCTTTGAGTGGCGCAGAAGAGTTTTCATCTAAAGCTAAAGAAATTGAAAAGAAAGTTGATACAAATATTAAAACATATCAAGACAGCTTAACCGCTAAATATGATTCAACCTTTAGAATGATTGATAGCGATGTGGTGTTAGCTAAGGAAAAGATAAACAATAAAGATAAAGAACAAACATCTATTGAAAGCAACGATCCTTTAACTATACAACAGAAGAATAGAGTAAAAGATTTGAAGTCTGAAAAAGCGGATTTAAAAAATGAAATTTCGCTATTTGAATCTAAGAAGAAAGAACTTAAATTAGAATTAGAAAAGGAAATAAAGGAATTTGAATCAAAATCTAAATTAGAAGAAAAAAATCAAAAGAAAGAAAATAAATCAAATTCATTCTTATTTGTTATAATATCTACTATTATAGAACTTGTTATATTATCAGGTGTTTATTTTAATGAATACTACAAATATCGTTCTTACATGGAATTTAGAAGAAAAATGGAAAAGGATGTTAATTTCCAAAAATGGGTTACATATAATTCAGTATTAGATGTTATTTATACAGAAGAAACTAAAATAAATGATAAATTATCAAGTGGTAAAAACATTCAAGATTTATGTAAAGTGAATGGTGTTATATTACTTAATAAAGATATGGCTGATATGTTTAAATTATTTATATCAATAGGAATTGTTAAGTCATCCGGAAGTAATAAATATATTTCAAAGAGTAAAGATATGGCACAAGAAATACTAAGAACCCATTTTAAAATAAACTAATATGAAAGAATATATTGATAGTGTATTAAATTATACAGGCAGCAAATATAAATTGCTGCCTCAATTATTGCCTAATTTTGATTATACCAAAAAAAGACTAATTGATTTATTTACAGGGGGTGGTTCTATATTTATAAATTCAGTAGAAAACTATGATGAAATATTAATTAATGATGTAATATCTGATTTGATTGGAATTCATAAATCAATAATCCAAAGTGATGATATAATTAATAAGACAAAAGATATATGTCCAACCAAAGATGATTCTGATTCTTTTATACAATTAAGAAAAAGTTATAATATAGAAAAAACACCCGAAAAATTATGGGCATTGATATTATCTTGTAATTCTAATTTGATTAGATTTAATCAAAAAGGTGAATTCAATCAAACCTTTGGTAAAAGGGGTTGGAATCCAAATACTGATAAAAAAGTTGAAATTTTAATAAATTATATAAGAAATTTTAAAAATAAAATAAAATTCAATAGTTCTAACTTTAATGATGTTCCATTATTAACAGATTCATTTTATTATATAGATCCACCTTATGGGTATATAAAAGATATAAATGGTGATATTGGAAATAAACAAATAAGTGAAGCTGGGTATAACTGTTTTTAGTATAAGCAAGATGATATAAATCTTTATAATTATTGTAAAAAGATAAATGATATTGGTTCAACATTTATGTTATCAGGTGTTTTAGAACATTCTGGAAAAACAACTTGGATATTGGATAAATTAATTTCTGATGGGTTTAATTATAAGCTATTGGATTTTAATTATGAAAAGATAAATAAGAGTGGAAAAGATAAAGAAACAAAAGAAGTAATTATAATGAATTATTGAAAGAAAACGCATATTTTTAATATATACAATAAAATATAAATAAAAATATGAACAATGAATACTTAGATAAGTTTGATGCTTTAGTAAAGTTGATAACTGAGGAAATAGAAATTGATGGTAAAAAGGTTTCTTTAAAAGAAGATTTTGAAAAATTCTTTATTAAAAGTAATAAAACTGCTGGAACAAGAATAAGAAAAATTATGCAACTTATCAGAAAAGAAGCAGAAGATATCAGAAAAAATGTTCAAGATTTCAAAAAAGACATTTAGAAATGACTTAAATGCCAACCAAATACATTTTTTGGTTGGCATTTTTAATAATTGGATATAAAATTAATTAAATACAATCTGATTTTTTAATATATAAGTAAAATCTAAAAAATAACTAATGAAAAAATTTAGTAATATAACAGGACAAAAAGTTAATTCCGAACCAGAAATTAAAATAAATAAAAAGGAACAGGAATTAAATGAATTGAAATATAACATAATGGATCTTATGGATAACATATTATCTATTCAATCATTTGGTTCAGCAAGGACTGAATTGTTAAATGGTAGCGTTACTATTTCTGGAAAAGAAATGCTCGCAGAAGCTCTTATAAACCTATTAGGCGAAAAGTTATTGAAGTCTGATATAAAAGTATTGGAATCTTTAAAAAATGATATAAGGGATTGGAATTTATTAGATCATAAAATAGATCAAATTAATACTACAATTGATGATAAGAAATTATTGGAAAATAATAAAAATTTAGTAAATAGTATTTCATCCTTTATAAAAAAATATGAAAATGATGATATGTTTGATGTTTTATTAGAACAAAATTCTAATAGAATAGAATCACCATCAGAAGCATTTCAAAGATCATTTATAGCTGATAAAATGTCAAATGATATAAACTATAACAATCTATCAAAAACTAAATTAAATAAGTTTTCCAATGCTTATTTAGAAAGGTCAAAACATTTAAATAAATAATATGACAACATTAACAAGTGAAATTGGGTATGGCGAAAAGATATTAAATAGATTAAAATCCATAAATGAATTGGTTGAAACAATATATGTTGATGAATCAAGTGGTGAAATTTCTATATGTAAAACAATAAAAGAATATAATTCTGTTAGAAACATAACAGAAAAAATAATTTATATGCTAAAATCACATAGAATATTAGTTAAGGAAGATAGTTGCGATAATTCAAAAATGACTATATCTGATCAACCATTATCACAAACTATCTGTATAAATAGATCACCTTGTCAATGCGCATCATATGATATAATGAATATATTTATATCTGAAATATCAAAATTTAAAAATGTAGAAAATTCTACTTATAATTTTTTTAAACAAGGTTTTTTTAAAAAATTATTGAATGAAAATTCAGAATATGATTTAATTGAAAGAATATTAAAAAATGGAAAGAATTCATCTTGGATAATCGTTTCTAAAAGAATTTTGAACATAATAAAGAATTCAGATAAATTTCATAGTAACAAAAAGAAAACATCAATTGGACATCTTGATAATATGAATATTTATTTAAATCCAAATATGGATGATGATAATGTTTATTATGGGAATTATGATTCAATGTTAATTATAATTAATAGAAATATAAAAGAAGAAGATACAACAAGTCCAAGTTACAATAGAGAAGGTATGAATATAACAATTGAATATTGTTTTGTGGAAACAGGAAATGTTAAGATATTAAATATAAAATAGTATTAAAAATGAATTTAAATGGAGGAAAGGGTATATCTAATGTAATTAAAGATGAAGTAAATAACATATGGAATCTTTTTGTTAAAAATTCTTATTCTAAACATAAGTTATCAATTGGATTTGATAAAATTGGTTATAAAGAATATGAACTAATTTTTGTAGAAATTAATAACTATTCATCCAATCTAAAAGTAGATTTTCTTAAAAATTGCTTAATTACAATTGGGATACCAATTAATGGTAAAGAACAAAAGGTAAAGCAAGTATTAGCACATGAATTAACCCATTTAATAGAAATTATTGGACTTGATAAAAAAGATTATCCTAAATATTGGAATATAAAAAAATCATTATTGGAATTTAAGCCAAAAACAAATGCATGTTCTTTATTAACACACTGTATATACAGATAATGAAATAAATGCAAATGTAGCACAAACCTATGTATATCTTGATGGGTTTCCATATATGTCTTATGAAAATTATTTAAATAAATTAAAAGAATATTCAGAATGGATTGAATATATTAATATTTTAAAAATAGATAAAGATAAAATAAAGTCAAATATATTAGAATCTGAAATTTCGGAACTAAATAATATTTTACTTAAAAATAAGGTTAAAACAATTAAAGAATTTAATATTGATAAATGGTTTGATTTTTGGTTTGATATTTTTAATAATAAGTCATTAGCATATATTAAAAAATCTAAACGAATTATAAACGAAGTTATTAAAAAATATCAGAAATTTGAAGAATATTCAACTATACCTAATGATTCTTCAATAGTTATGGATTATGAAAAATGGATTATCATGTCATACCATTCTTGGATTATAGAATCCACAGTAAACTTTGAGTTTTAAAACTAAATATATAGATTATAAAAAAAAATAAATTATTATGAGAAAATTAAAATATGTTAAGTTGTTTGAAGAAATGAACTCTAATCAATTGAGTTACGAAGATTTCAAAAATATGGAACCTAATGAAGTTGTTAGTAAGTTAATACTATATTTAGATATGAAAAATGATGCTAAATTTAATATACAATTAAATCCAAGAGATCCAGAAAATCCAGGCAAATCTATTTTAAGAATCTGGGATAATAGCCAAAGTTCTGAATTTCTTAGAATTCCTATTGAAAAGGAAAAATACGAAGAGATACTTTCATTACTTAAACAAAATTATGGTTCTGATAATGGAAGATATATAGGAAAAATTCATCAATCATCAGAACCACCAAGATGGGAAGATGTGGTTCCCCCTCGCTACGTAAAAAAATATTAAAAGATAAAAGAAGCATCAAGAAGGATCTGGATTTTTTCAACCTTAAAAAAAGTAATTTGCAGAATAGCAAAGGTTCTTTTGCATTCACAAATACAGAGGAAATGGCTAAGCTGGCAAAAGAAGCCTCAGAAGAGGATTTTAAGGATTTTGCGAAAATAACATTTCAGGATAGTTTAAATAGTGTTGATTTTGTTTATAAATATGCAGGAAGAACCTTAATAAGAATTTTTAGTATAACCGCCATTAAATCTTTGGGCTGTTGCTGATTGGCTTCAGCCCTTTATATCATTATGACATATTTATGAATAAAGGCAATCAATCAATTAAATTGATTGATTGCCTTTTATTTTATATTTTCTGTTTGTTTGTTGGATCAACTGTTCCTTTTTTAATTATATTAATTGATTTTAACCCTTTGTCTTCTATATCATCAGAATAATAAATTG
>ENA-OSIY01000606-OSIY01000606.1-marine-metagenome-genome-assembly--contig:-NODE-606-length-20046-cov-6.227753_pt1 | contig 20046 bp, 33 predicted proteins | sample MGYA00237884_ERZ534233 | MGnify/ENA primary metagenome ERZ534233 (study PRJEB26412, sample SAMN06343840) | marine metagenome | isolation source: estuarine water | place: USA: Columbia River Estuary... | reverse complement strand
TTATAATATTACCAGTGCTGATACTTCTGTGTTGGAAGCAAAAACATATGAATATTATGTAAAAAATATTATAGAATTATTTCGTTTTACATATGCCGTAAATTTATACTCTTTTATTGGGGGCGGAAATAATTCTATAAGCAAAATACCTGTTTTAACTGATAGTAAATATAATGATTATTATGATAATAAATATAGCTATTTGACATACCAAATGTTAAAGACTACAGGTCTGCCAGATGTAGTATCATTAACTACTAGTGAAGATTATACAAAATCATCTAATTATTTGAGTGATGCTGTTCATTCTGTTTCTAATAAGAATAACACTAGAGCAAGTATTGCGTTACATAATATTGCAGACCTTGAAATATGTCCTATAGATTTACACGCAATGAGAAGAGAAATACCACTTATTAATATTATGAATTATTCACATGCTTGCGATAGAATGGTTACTAATATTGTTAACAGTAGCGCTGGAAATACAGGTAATATAACTTCCGAAGATAATACACCATCTGGCATGTTTTTAAAATTATGTAAAAATCCATATACAAGCATGGATTTTGAAGAGTTCAGTAGTCATTTTAGAGATATAGTAATAAATGATACTCCATAATCTAATAAAACAATTTTACCATCGTCGCAAATCATAATATTGTCATCTTTAATATCACAATGAATAAATCCAAATTGATTATATAAATATTTTAATAAATAATATGGAAAATTTTGATGTTTTGGATAGGGAATCTAAGTTAGAATTATTGCTTAATGAAAATTTTTCTGAATTATATAATGGGTATAAAAAAGATTATTCTAAAAAATGGAACAAAATAAGAGATAGTTTTGTTGAACTATATAATGATGATTGTGATTTAAAAAAATTACATACAATAATTAATAAAATAAATAAATTACAAGATTATTCTTTTAAAATTAATGAAATCATATGTCAAAAGATAAACAAAATAGAATGAAAATAGGAGATATAGTTTATTTTAAATCTACTTATACAGCTAAATATGGTAAACAAGGTGGTTCTTATGATTATCATTTCAAACCTGGGGATAGATACAGAATTGATAGTCTAAATGATGGGTTTGGTTTTAAAACAGGTAGTATAACTAACTTAGAAGATGGGACACTGCATTTTGTTCATTCCGGTCTCTGGGAAAGAATAATTAATTTAGAAGAACATAGAGAATTACAATTAACAAAATTAGGAATATAAAACTATCTAATATGTCAAAAGATGAACAAAATAGACTGATATCTTTGTTAACAAACAATTCAACATTGGGTGATGGTCTTAAAGTTATAGATGCTTTATCTACAAAAGATAAATTAAATATATTAAATAAGTCTTTAGAAATTGTTGAAGGTAATAGAATATCAATGGAATCTGTAAAGGATTTTGTAAAATCAACTAAAAATCTATATGAATATAGATTTTGGTTGGTTGGATATAATGAATGTCTTGATGTTATTGGCGCACTAAAGGCAAATAAAAAAATAATAGAGTTTAATATTATATGATGGTTGTTTGTGTTGTTGATATTGAAGAGTATTACAAAAAAATCTATCCTGCCACATGTATTCCAAATTTTATATTCCAATTTAAAAAATATAAGATTGGTGGTGTATATAATATTGAACATATTATAAATAATATTTATATTATTGGTGGACATAGTATTGATAAAAAATTCTTTGTAGATTTAGAATCTTATAGAAATGAAAAAATAGATAGATTATTTGATGAGGATGATAGGTAAAAAGAATCCATTTTTTATTGGAAGTGAATATATTTTTGTAGAAGATACAAATGGTAATTATAATGTATATCTTGAAGATTCATATATAACGAAAATATCAAAATCTATTATGGAATTTTATTTTGAAACAATAGAAGAATATCGGGAAAATAGAATTAAAAAAATTTTAGAATAATTAAAATCAAAAATTATGATTTACACAGAAAAAAACATTCGAGAATCCAGATTGGTAGCAATAAGAGCACACGGAAATCAAGTATATGATGAAATTTTCCCATATGAAAAACACCTTGATGATGTTATTTCAGTCTTAAAGAGATTTGGTTTTGGTGGGAAATATATTGTAGCAGGTTATCTACATGATACAATTGAAGATGGTGCATTAAGTTATGGTAAAATTGAAAAACATTTTGGTAATGAAGTTGCAGAAATGGTTTATTGTGTAACTGATGAGTTAGGACGTAATAGAAAGGAAAGAAAATCTAAAACCTATCCTAAATTAGCACAGAATCAAGATGCTATTGTAATAAAATTGGCAGATAGAATTGCAAATGTTGAACATGGTGGACTGAAAGATATGTATAAAAAGGAATACAAGGAATTTAGAAATGCTATTTATCAACCAGATCGTGTTTCTGCAAGTATGTGGGAGTATTTAGATAATATGATGTCTGGAAAACTTGATGATTCATTTGGTTTTATTGAAATGCAATGGTAGAAAAATGATATATAATGAATGATAGTAAAACTTAAATTAATTTGTAGAGATGCTGCAAATTATCCAATAATAGTTGGCAAAACATATGATGTTGAAATCTATGTTAATAACTTATATGATAATAACTACTTTTATTGTTGGGTTTACTTTGGTGATTGCTGTATGGGAATCCCAAAATATAATTTTATGTCATTAGAAGATTGGCGAGATTATAAAATAGAAAATTTATTAGAAGAATAGAATTTTTAAAAATTCTATTCTTCTTTTGAACTTTCAGTCAACAAGATTGGTTATACCTATATAACATTCAAACATACAAATACTATGAAAACTTTCAATAAGAAGTCTAAAACACAAATATTAGTTGATGCTTGCGGAAGTGGTGCAAGAGAAGTTTATCTTGAGAAAAATCCACATGGATTCGCTTCTGTTAATAAAGTTCACAAAAGTTCAAAAACTTACAATAGAAAAGCAAAATATAATTAATCATAAAATAAATAGATAAAAATGAATAAGCAGGATTATAATTTTGTTCGGTCTTTAAAAGAAAGACTTTCGCTTTATTTAAATAAGTCAAAAGAATTAAATTTTTTACCTTTTGTTACAGAAGAATTATTGGAAGATTTATCTAAGTTGGATAATTTGTTTCCTGATAATGAATATAATTCTTTGAATATAAAAGCGTCATATGATGTTGCTACATTTTATTCAAAAAAATTAGGTGGTGTTTCTTGTAAAGATATTATTTTTGTATCAGCTTTAAAAGAAGGCGATGTTGTAAATGTTACAATGGTTTTGAACCGACCAGGTATTTTTATTGGACGTGGTGGACATTTAGTAAATGAATTAAAAGCTAATCTTGAAAAAACTTTTAAAGGAAAAGTTGAAATTTATATTAAAGAAAATATGTGGAATTACATTACATATGATTTAAATTATAATGATGGTTATTAATTTTTTTTTTTGAACTTTCTGCCAATAAGATTGGTTATACATATATAAAATCATAAAAAAATGATAGCACAAACTATATTGCAGCAATTGGGTGGTAATAAATTTATCGCAATGACAGGAAGTCATACATTTGTAAAACACGAAAATTGGCTTAGAATGACTCTAAGGAGAAATGTTGTTGGTGCAAAATGGTTGAAAATTACTCTAAATTGTAATGACTTATATGACCTTGAGTTCTTATCAGAACGTAAAGGTGTGGTTTCTACAAAACGTTTGGTGGAAGGTGTATACTTTGATCAACTACAAGAAGTTTTCACAAGTGTGACCGGATTATATACAAAATTATAATAGTTTTTTGAACTTTCTGCCAATAATATTGGTTATACATATATAACTTATCTAAACCAACTATAACTATGATAACTGCAAAATTTTCCATAAAAAATACTGTTGAAACATTGTTTGTAGAATTTATAGCAAATGCTATGGATTTTTCATTGGTAGAATCCGGTGCATCTAAAGGTAAATTCGTTCACTGTGGTGATATAGATTGGAACAAATCTGATTTTACTGAATCTGAAAATAGTGATATTGAACTATTTTTATCTGATAATGAAGAAGTTATTGAAGTTTTATGCGAAAATGCCAAGAACTTATTTGAAGAACTTGATGGCGATAGATTTTGTGATGAATATTAAAAAATTTAATAAATGAAAAAAACTATATCTTGTCGTTCAATTGAAGAACGAACTAAATTTTTTAAGAAAAATCAATCTTTGATTGATTTTTTGATAAAATCTTCTTCTAAAGAAGAAAAAATTTCTCTAAGTGATAGAGCTTATTTTAACGCTTTAATGGATGATATTGAATTGAATTTTGATCTAGAAAAACTTGAAAATTTTTTGGTAAAAATTTCAAATTTAGAAAAATGGTTCAAAGACTACGTAAATGGTAGGTTTTCTTGTTTTATAAAAAACTAAAAAAAATATGAAAAAATTATTTATTTTATTGCTCTTAACTGTTTTTATGTCATGTAATGAAAATGATCGTGTTAAGAATTTTGGTGGAACAGCAACATTTGAATTGCCTAAAGGTAAAAAATTGGTAAATATAACTTGGAAAGAAACTGAAATTTGGTATCTAACAAGACCAATGCGTTCTGATGAATTTCCTGAAACATATGAATTCCACGAAAAGTCCAGTTTAGGATTTAAAGAAGGTATTTTTCTTATAAAAGAAAGTAAGTAATATTTAATAAATTAAATTAATAATATATGGTACAAACAATGAAAAGTCTGATAAAGATTTTCTTTATCAGACTTATATGACTTTGAATTCTTATCAGAACGTAAAGGTGTGGTTTCTACAAAACGTTTGGTAGATGGTGTATACTTTGATCAACATTAAAAAATTCCTTTCTGACGAATCTTATTTTTTATTAACCATAATAGCTTTTTGTAAAGCAGGTGGAAGTTTTTTTTGACCATCGCTTAGTTTACCTTGCGCTTGAGATTGATTTTTTTTATCATCAGCTTTAGAATTACCTTTTTCGGCCTGGACTTCTTTTGAATCTTTACTTGCTTTTTTCATAGATTCTTTTTTGTTACCATCTTTATCTAAATCTAAAAAATCTGGTCTTGCTTTTTTCGCTACTTTTTTATTTTTTCTAGCTTCATATGTCATTCCACCAACCTCTTTATTATAGTGCATTTCAAGCTCATCCATAGACATTTCACCACACTCAGATTCGTTGTAACCACATACATATAGGTGAGAAATCATTTCTTCTCTTGATGGACAAGTGGAATTAAGTTCGTAACTTTCAAAGGTTCTAATAAATTTCATAATAAATATTCTTTTTTTATTATATATTAAAAAAAATATTTTATTTTTTGATATTTAAGATAATGATTATTTTTTTAAAAAAGTATTTTAAAAAATACACAAACATTCAATAAGGCAAATAAAATAATATTATGAATATACATTTTGATGATAAGGACTTATTTGATAAGTTAAAAAGAGCGACCATTGCTAAAGTATTGGTTGGTAGTCATATGTATGGCACAAACAATGAAAAATCTGATAAAGATTTTCTTTATATCTATGCAACATCAGAAAACGAATTGACATCAGCTATTGTAAGTAATCACCAATTACAATATAAAGAAGATGGTGTTGATCATAATTTTGTTTCTTTGCACAGTTTTATAAGAAATACTATAAATGGTGATTCAACTATAAATTTTGAAGTTATTCAATCTGATTCATTGATTGATACAAATTTAGAATGGTTATCATCTTATAAAGATAGTTTTATTACATATACTGTAATAAGAAGTTATTTAGGATTGGCTAAAAGAGATTTAAAACACTTATCAAAAGCATCTGATGAATTAAAAAAGAAAAGATTAGGGCATATAATAAGGGGATTTCTTTATTCACTTGATATGATTAATAAGAAATTTAATTTTAGATTAATTAATAACGAATTGATTTTTATTATGAAGGATTTATTCTTTAGTAAGGAAGTTGTAAGTGAATATGAAGCTAAAATAAATTTGTTGAGAAATGAGTTAAACGATAAATTAAACAACAAAACATTAGGCTTATCACAACATATGAATGTTGAAGATGCTATTAATATAACAAAGTCATTAAATTATTTCTGTAAATCCGGTGTTTTTAAAAATTGTCAGGAAGAATTAAAGGATTTTGATATGTCATATTTTATGAATGCCTTTGAAAATTGGGTAGACTATAATTAGTCTGTTAGTATTAATTTTATTAAAAAATGACTATAAATTTGTTTTTATGAAATATAGTTCTTATCTTTGTATCAACAACAAGGGATAAGAACTATATTTTATTTTTAAGATATTAAAAAATAAATTTGTTTTTATGGAATATAGTTCTTATCTTTGTATCAACAAATCAATCACCACTAAAAACTAAACACTATGTTTAATATCAATCAAAAATTTGACATTCTTAATAACTTGACTACAATGGTTGTTGCTAACCTTACACCATCTCTTTTGGTTACTGGTGATCCAGGAATGGGTAAAACACAATCAGTTACAAGCACAATTGAAGACAATGATATGACATCAGATGATTATATCTTCTTCAAAGGGTATTCAACTGCTCGTGGTTTGTATAACACTCTATATGAAAACAATGGTAAATTGATTATATTTGATGACTGTGATTCCATCTTGGAAGATAAGGTTGCACTTAACATTCTTAAGTCAGCATTGGATTCTTATGAAAAAAGAACTATTTCTTGGATGGCAAAAATGACTAAAAGTGATCAATACCCACAACAGTTTGACTTTACTGGTCGTATCATTTTTATTTCCAACAAAAGTAAAAATAAAATCGATACTGCTATCTTGTCAAGAAGCTTGACTGTTGATCTTACAATGAATGGTGAAGAAAAAATTGATAGAATGAAATTTGTTCTTGAAAAGATTCTGCCTGATTTTGATATGAAAATCAAAAAAGATGCTTTGTCTTTTCTTTCTGAAAATAAAGATAGCGCAAATCTTAATATCAGAACTTTGATTATGGTTTCTAAAATCATCAAAGCTTTCCCTGCATCTTGGAAAGAAACTGCTGAATATATGCTTTTTGCTTAGTATTAAAATTTTACCCTAAAATTTAAATAAACATATTATGAAAAAGTTAAAACACATTAATTTATTTGAAAATTACTTACAAAGTAAATATGAACTAATAGGCAATAGTATAGATGAAGTTTTAGATGCTGTGAATGCTTTAAAATTTCACTATGGTAAAGATTGTGTAATAGTAGAGGATGAAAGTGGACATGATTCTGGGAATAAAATAGGTGTTTATGTAACATTTGATGATTCTATAAAATTACGTTCTGGTGGCAAGGATCCAAAATCTAATATTGTCGGAGAAATTAATTATATATTGTCAGAAGAAATGAAAAATGTAAAACTATATAAAGTGGACACATATTAATTTTTTTCTATTACATATAATAAAAAATAATACCAGATGATACAAATTTATTGGCAAAGCCCACATTCTTTATGTACTAAAAAACAAGACTAAAATGAACACACATAATTATGCAGTAATCTGTCGATGGATAGAACCAGATGGTACAAAAGAATGGGATGTTATTCACAATGGTCCATTAAGTTATACAGAAGCATTGGATATTGCTGCAAAAGCTCGTATAACATGGGATAAAACAGTTCCAATTGAACGTAAAGATTTATTTCATACTGAAATACCTATAAAATTTGATTTGTTACAACAAATGTTAAAAGAAGATATAAAATAATTTTACCCCAAAATTTAAAAATTAATATGTTTAAAAGAATAAAATCTTTCTTTAAGAGATGGTCTAAAAGACTATATGTTAAATACCGAAATTTAAATCAAAGAAATTCATCCCCAGAAGAAGTTGAAATTTCAAGGACACAGAAGATTTGTATGTCTATCACAAGATCAATGATTACACATCCGGATTCTGAATTTCTTATAGCACCTGTTTCTGGTAAAAGGTATATTAAAAATGATACACTTGATTTGTTTGTGGTTATTCAAAACCACAAGCTTAGTATAACGAATCACGTATATCATTATGATGTTGTTGTTTCTGATAGAAATTGGGAACGTTTGATAAAAATGTATGATGGTAAGGTTGAAATAATCAGACAAGAATTTGAAGACCAAATAATGAGTCAGATTGTTCATTCACTTGATCAGATAAAATCTAAATTTGCAATTAAATAGATATGATTTTTATTTTTATAATTTTAATATCTACTATATCATTTTTTATAAATGCTTTGGCTGGTGATATAAAACCAACATATTTTAGTTTAATTGGTGTTATAATAGGTGTGGTTGGTTTATATATTTTTGATTATAATTCAATTAAGAATACCATTGTAGATAATAAACCAGTAAATATTGATTCTATATATCAAGAAGCTTATAAAAAGGGTCAAGTTGATTATATGAATGGTAAAATAAAATATAAAAGGTTTATAAATGATAAAGGTAAAATCATTTATATTTATGTTGATTTGTAGTAAAAAAGAGATTTCATTTATTAATATATAAATGAAATCTCTTTTTTTATTTATGAAATATATACAATTTTTTAATGAATATTCTGAATCTATTAAATATCATCTCCAAAATGATAAACCAATAACTGAAAATGTTTATAGACCTGGATCCAAAGCATTTTTTGATATTATAAAAGAAGGTAGGGAATTATTTGAATTGGGTAAAATAAATTTGTGTGAGTTGGATAAAGAATTATATGAATCAAGTGATATTGGTAAATTTGATTTATTTGAGGGTGAATTAGTTCCATTAGATTTACCATTAGAAAATATTTATGAATTAAATGAAGCTGAATATAAAGGAAAAGAAGTTGACTTAAACCATCCAATGCGTAGTTCCGGGCCAAAGAAATATAAAGTCTACGTAAAGAATCCAAAAACAGGCAATGTAAAATGTGTTAACTTTGGTGATGTTAAAGGTGGGTTAACTGCTAAAATAAGTAATCCTAAAGCAAGAAAGGCATTTTCAGCAAGGCACAAATGTGAAACAAAAAAAGACAAAACTAAAGCTGGGTACTGGGCATGTAGACTAACTAAATTTGGTCATTTATTTTCCGGAAAGACATATCCTGGATATTGGTGATTAATAAATTTATAATAAAAAAATACACAGAAAAATAAAATAATGAAATATTTAAGACTTTTTGAAGACTTTTCTGATAAACATTTTATTTGGATTCATGGACTTCCTGGATCAGGAAAAAGCCATCTTGCTAAAATTATGAATATTGATAACCAATATGAAATATTAGATGATATTGCATCATTTGATAAAATTGATAGTCTTTTAAATGCTGGTTCAGATATAATTTTAACTTCCCCATATTTTGAAGAGTATTTGAAATTTAATGGGTTTTATAATAAATTAATAAATAAATTAAACGAACATAAAGACTATATTTTGGAAGAAATATGGTTTGAAAATAATCCAAATGCTTGTATAGAAAATTTAAAAAGTAGAACTAAACATTCTATTAAATCCGAATACATTATTCCGGAAATTCAAATATATTCAAAAGATTATAAAGTTCCTTCAAATGTAGATGTGATGCCTATTTGGAAAAATAATATTTAAAATATATGATACTACCATTTAAAGAAGAAAAAGTAAATGATGCTTTTATTAGAACTTTTAGTGAAGATACACCAGAAAATCTTTTGCTCTGGCATCGTGATAGGGAAGATAGATTAATAGTTTCAATTTATGAATCTGATTGGTTATTTCAAATTGATAATGAATTACCAATTAATATAAATAGTGATATATTCATTCCAAAAGGTGTTTATCATAGAATAATAAAAGGAACTGGTGAATTACATTTAAAGGTAATTAAGTTTATTTAAGTCTTGTTTTTCTTTTATAATCTAACCATTTAAAATGAATTAGTTCTGTAGAGTGATATAAACATAAAACATAAACAGCTATTATTTCAGTTATAAGCATATCATTTACCCCATTATACCAATATAATGATAATAGATAAGGTATTGCATAAAATCTATATCTTTTATCAATTAAGATACAAACCCAAGATATAATAAAGAATGATATTGCTAATATGTTATGTATAACTTGATACTCTTCAACAGAAAAAGCAGTTAATAGTAAGAGTAGTGATGATGGGATTCTCCATTTAGGTGAAGAAAATAAATAAAAAGAAGTTACTGCATTAGTAAAAATAAATAAAGGCTGCATATTAGTTGTCCAATATGCAGATATGCTCATATTATAACCTTCAACTAGTATTAATATTATTGGTGTTATTAGTGCTAATAATATAGCTCCAAATTTATATGTTATATTATTAGGTTTCATTTTTCAATTCATCAATTACAAATTTTTCGTGGCTTCCATAAACATAAGCTGGGAAGTGTGAATATTTTAGATATTGTAATGCTCTTAATCTATGATTCCCATCTTCTATGAAATTATAACAATCATATTGATAAGCAATTTCTGATATCCAAAATGATATAGGTATAAGTGGTTTATTATTTAATAAACCTTCTACTATTTTAGCAATTCTTTTAGTGTGTATATTGCTTTCATTATTTTTAGAATGTGATGTAATTGATTCCCAACCTTTAGATAAATCAACATCACTAATATCATTTTCTAATTCAATTGATATATCATTGTCAGTTATGTAATCATATATAAAATTATCAAATAGATATACTTTATAATCATCGCCAAATTCTTTGTGTTCTTTAAACCAAGAAAATGGTATTTGATAATAGTCATAATCATTAATATCATCTATATTATCATATATTTTTACATTTTCTACCGATTCAAACAATTTATAATACTTTAAATATTTCATATATTATATATTAAATATCCAAAAGTAATAAATTATATTCCCTAATATTTCTTTTTATAAATTTATCAATATAATTATTTATTACTGTGTGTATATGTCTATTTTCATAATCAGCAACTTCATTTATATCAATATATTTTTTATAAACTTCAATTATATCATCCAGAATAATATCATCTGGATTATTTTTATATAATGCAGTGATATCATATATTAATGATAAAATTGATTTGGATTTATCATTTAATTCAACTTCTAAGAATAAATAAAAACGACTCTTTAGTTTTTTTACATCATAAAAACACTTGTCTGTATTGACTGAAATAAATGAATCCCATTTTTCAATAATATAACTTGGTAAAGGTAATTTTTCATTCAATATCATTAAAAAAGAAAATTTAATAATATTATCCAATTGATTTTTGTTTATCATAGTAAGAATTTTTTTCTATGTAAATATACATAAAAAAAGAGGGACTACATAATATAACCCTCTTTTTTTTTAGCTGTTCTTTTATTTTTCTGCAAGTAGAAAAGTATAGGATCGCTAGCAGATTCAACCACTTCCAAATCACATCGAGTGACATCCAATTTGTGTTCCGTAAAAAATTCAATCCATATCCCTATGTGGTCTTCTTCCGATCTGAGTAGAAAACTAATAGTTTAAATTTGTACCGGATACTTATTAGGTATTTTTTAACTAATAAATACAAAAGAAGTTTCGCCCCCGCCGGGCGTTAAATCATAATCTGCACCGTCGTAACTATATGCAGTTACCGGATTGCTAGAAGTATCTTTATCAACTTCGACAATTAAAAACAAAGAATCATAAACAATGTCATCTAACATAATTTCAAATATTTATTTCATTTGTGCCATATTTAATGTAATTGGCTGGGTATTGATATAACGAGAAATCAGCCGCGTAAATAGGATTGTCTATTTCGCCAACTAAAACCAAATCTTCCGGTGCATATTCGCCTTCTACACAAACGACCATATTTGGTTCATTTTTTAATTGCTCGCCTTTTTGTAAGAATATAATTTCCATAATATATTTATTATTTATACATTTCTACCTAATGTGGTTTCAAAATTTATTACTGCGGTTCTGAGAAGAGTCATCTCAGCTTGCGTCAACGGGTCACCAGCATGAGCAAAGCCTAATTGATGTGCGCCGTACCACGTTGTATTAGAAACTCCACCAATTCGTAATTCGGAAGAAGCACTAGGTACAGCATCGGTGTAATTTGTAAAGATATTATTTCCATTCTGCGCAAACCAAGAGTTAGTGCCAATTCTAGAATTACCTAAAAAAGGATGAACAGCTACTGGGGTTATAGTTTTACCAGTTGTGCTAGGTTCATTATGAAATATGTCTTGTGTTACTGTAGCTCGCAATGCAAATATACCAGAATTGTAAGCACCCATAATAGCGCCTTGAGCTCCATTTATTCTTTGTGTTAGATATGCAGAAATAGCGAGATTGCCGTTATTACCAGAATAATTAGTCGATGCAAAGGTGTTTACATTATTCATTAATATACCTAAACTATTATGCACCCAACCACCAGAAAAAGTTAAAGCAAACACATTTGGATTTTTTAAATTTAATTGATGTGTAATTGCAGTTCCGCCGACGAATGGATATAATAATGCTATTTTTATCCAGATATTTGCATTTTTTAAATCTATCACCAATTGATTAATAGCTGACCTTATTGTGGTGTTGGATATGTTGGTAATTCCTAAAAATAATTCAGCATCTAAATCCATAAGAGTCTGAACTGTTGGTGCGCTTGGACTAATATATGTCGATGTTGCAGTTGTGTATAAAATAGGTTTAACTTTTATACCTGTTCCTAAACTACTACTTGGTGTATACCTGATATAATTACCAATCACATTCGCAGATGGATTAAATATATTCCAAGATATTCCATTATTTGACGAGTATTCCCACGTTCCATTTATTGGGGTATTGGTATCATCGTTTAAAAGTAGCGCACTTGTAGATGCGTTATAAATATCAACACTTAAATTAGGAATATTACTGATAAATTCGCTAATTTGCCTCCACGCAAAAATTTGAGATGAAATACTACTTTCCGTTAAAGAAGGTTCATAAAATGATAGTGATTTTGGAATATCATTACTAAAATAACTTATAGCAATTCCGTATATTTTATCAGGTACGCAACTTATTCCAATTGTACTAAAAGCAATTTTAAATTGTATTGAACTGCTTGTCAAATATGATATATCTCCATTTTGCGCAACCAACGTCCATGTTCCACTGTCATCACTGATGCCAGAAGTTCTGGTATAAATATCTACATTTTCTGATGGATATACAAATCTTTCATTATTATATGTACCTTTTTTATTTAAATATACCTTATCATATGTGACTACAGAGGTTGCTGTAAATTCAGGTGTTATTATGCAAGCTTTAGTTGTTGTATGATACATTTTATCAGCCTCTATTGGTAAAGTATACATAACATTTTTATTACTGGCAGAGTCTCTAAAAATATAAGATAATCCGTCATGGTAAAAAGTACGTAATGAAGAACTATCAAAATTAGCAGTTAATGTATCAACTCCGGTAACAGTATAAGTATTTGATTGAATTACATCATTAATATTTGATACACGTTCAAATTGCCCTCCTAATGCTGAGTATGGTGTTATATAGTTTCGAATAGTTCCTTGTAAATGCGAAATATAAAATTTATCAACATTCGGTAAATAATGAAATCCTTGTAATTGTGAACTTGCTGCAAATGTACCGATATTGCCAAGTGGCACTTCTATCATTGCATCGCCAATGAAATTTGTTGAGCCACTTGTGATATTTGCAGGTATTATTCTGCTTATTCTAGTATAAAAGTTAACATAATAATCCCCACCTGGTCCTTTTATAAAAGGATTAAACAAACTAATATTAGTACCAAGATGATTTACTGTGTCTGTGGTAAAATTGAATGCCGAATTAGAACGCCCAGCTGTGACTGTTAAAGCCGCCCTTATATTGAATCTTTGTATATTAATAGAAGTGGCTGCTGGGTTTGATTGGACATACAAATACTGCTCAGTTAGCGAAACTTTATTTTCCAATATGAGACCTGACGGAAAAAAAGAAGCATTTACAATGGATGTATCTAATATTCTGTAATGGGCTCTTATATTATCTACAGTAGTCGATACCGGTATCGTTGGGTTTGACATAAAATTTTCAAATCGTAATCCCTTAATTAATGCGATTCCATGATTATTAATTCCTGTCGAAGTGTTTCTAACTACATAAATTAGTCTAAGGTCTTCAATAACGTATGGCGTTCCTGCTGGTATATTTAAAGTTTCTACCGCACCGTCTGTTGCATATTCTCTTCTGATAACTAAACTCGTGTTACTAATAACACTTGTTATTGAATACCATTCTGTTATTAAATCTGAATTAGTTGAACCAAATCCAATTCTGTTTCCAGCACAGACACCGTCGGTTGACCAAGAAGTTCCTACACCAGATACAGATGAGCCAGTCACACTAACCGTTCCCGTGATATGTTTTTCTAATGACGGATTAATACAGTTGGCGCTATGTATTGCTGTTGCTATAATAGTGACGCTACCAATTTCGGTTAACAAATTGTTCAATTTGCTATAAGTTGCTAGTCTCATTATGTTTCCATTGGTACCAAGCGGATTTCCATTAGAATAAAAAATCCAACTAATATCGTCATTATATTTTAAAAAGCCAGCTGTGTTTATTTGGAAAAAACCACTGCCCCCACCCAATTCAAATATTCTTAAAAACTTGGATTCCACTGGTGTTGCATAAGTATCGCCGTTTTCATCTTGACTACGAGTCATTAAATAACCCATATTTAATTTAGTTGAATCGTAGCTTACGGTATAATCCTCAATAGTACCGTCAAATGTATAATCAATAAAGTCCTTAATCATATATTAAATTTTGTTTAAACCAACTCTTAATTTTATTCCATTAGGTATAAAGTCTGCTGCGTATCTAATGTAATTACCAACAGTATCGGCCGTTGCGTCCCAAGGCAGCCATGTTATTCCATCTGTAGAATATTCCCATGTGCCAGAATCCGATGCGGTTACTGAGTCATAATATACAATTTTACTATTTGTTGCGTTATACAACCTAATTTTTAAATCAGGTATATTTCCATACCAAGGCTTTTCTTGTCGCCACGCAAATATTCTATTAGCCAAATTAGATTTAGAAACTGATGGTGAATAGTTAGAATCAGTTCTATCGTCTTCGTAAACTAAACTAAACCCATATATTTTGTTTGGTAAACAAAATATCCCAGCAATTTTATATGAAAATCTAAATTGTATTGATATATTTTCTAAAACACCATCGCAAATGATTGCATCATTCAAATCATTTATATTTGTAAATCTAAACCAAGTTCCACTATTATCATCAATCCCTTCTGTTCTATAGTCAATAAAGATTGGCTCAGGCTGCATAACAAATGGAAATGTTCCATATTCCTTTTGTGTATTTACATAAAGTCCACTTATATTTATAGCATTAGGTAAAATATATTTTGGTGTAATAAAAACATTATTACTTTGGTCCACATATTCTGCTTCACAAGCAATAGGTAGTGCATATAATGTATTTTGAATCGAGTTCAATGAGCGGCACATATGTAAAACACCGTTTTCAACTGCACCAAAAAATCCGGTACCTAATGTATCTGGGTATTTTGGTGCATAAGAACTAGCAAAAGTACTTTGTAGCTGATTTCCGTTTACCAAAAAAGCTAAATCAAATGAGTTTTGAATTGCTAATGCGTCATAAGTAGTTCGGTTAAAACGAGTAGTACTAAGAGTTGGTTGAAGCAAATTGTTATTAAAACCAGTTATATAACTTTTTACCGTTGTCCCCGAATTTAAAATTACTAATCTGTCTATTTCAGGAACAAAATAAACTCGTCCAACGTTACCTGCGGCGGGATATGTAGTTGTTGAGCCAGGTGGTTGCTCGGGCATATAATTATAAACAGGTTGGACCCCGTTTACTAAAGAGACCATCGGTGTTTGTGCCACTCCAGAAAAATCTAAATATATAGATTCCGTACCTGCGGCAGAACCGCTTTGCATGGTTGCTATTGCAAATTTTCCAGTTGCGAATCCTGTAATAGTACCACCTGTATCAGACCTAACACCTGTTCCGGTTGCAATAACTTGATCTGATGTTGAAAAACGTATTTGACCAGATGCCCCCGTGCCGAGTTGTGTTATATATGAAGCCCTAACATTAAATCTGGAAACGCCTCCGGTATTAGAAACTCCATAGACGTAATGTGTGCTTGCATCAATCTGTGGCCTAACGTTTACATCTTTAAATAAGGTTGAATTTACAACAGTATTGTAGCCCTTTCCGCCTAGTACATATGAAGCGTCTAATGCGTTGTATCGACCTTTTGATAGCGCCATAAAATTAAAAGTTGGCGCTGCTATATTAGTTGGCGTAACAGTGAAATCATCAACCGAAATTCCTTGTAATATTTGAAATGTATTTCCTCGCATAAAATAAAATTTTAAGTCTTCAATTACATAAGGTGTCCCAGCAGACAAAACACCAGCTGACGCATTTATAGTTATTGATTGACTTTTCCAATCTTGTGATGTAAAAAAAGTAGTATCTCGGGTCCCGCCTGTTGACTCCACGCATACAATACCGCTGTCAATTGTGGCATTTCCACTTGTAACATAAATCCTATCACCGGTTGGGTTTATTGCAATTTGCTTATCTGAAACATTAAGTCCGTTGAGTGCATAGATTACATTTGGATTAAATATAGGGTCTGTAATAAGCGTGTTAATATTTCTTTTAGTTATTATTTGAGAATTACCGTAACAATAAATATTTCCTAAACCGTCTGCGTTTATACCATTTATATTGACATTTGACATTGATGAAATCAAAACAGTTCCGGTTGCTGATAATTCAGTTAAATAAACATTTCCGATACCCTTCCACGTTGTAAAATCCCCGCCAACTATTATAGTATTTGTTGAAGATTTATAAAACATACTTTTTGCAAATCCATTAAATGCGTTTGAAGTACCAGCAGCGCCCGCATCAAAGGTTGGGTCTAATCCTCCAAGTTTTAATATTTTTGCAATATATCTTGCATTATTAGCGATTGCGCCCACTTGTGTAAAACTACCACCGACATAAACATCATTATTGTTATCCACCGCAATCGAAACAACGTTTCCATTAGGATTAACAGTATTTGGATAAGTTGCATCTCGACTACCATCTGTATTTAATTTAGTTACATAAGGAGCAGAAACCCCCTTATACGTTAAAAAAAGGCCCCCCACCCAAATTTTTCCCAATGAATCAAAATTAATAGTGTATACACTGCTATTAAATCCACCTGTAGAATTATCAAAAGACGTATCTTTCGTGCCGTCGCTATTTAATTTGATAATGCGAACATTCGCGACTCCGTTATACGTGGTAAACGCCCCGCCGACGTAAAGTTTTCCAGCTGAATCTAAAGCTATCGTGAAAACTTGATTATCAAAACCAGTACCTGAATTGAATGTGGTATCTAATGTGCCATCTACATTAAGTCTAGCTATTCTATTTACGGTTACGCCACCATATATAGTAAAATTTCCACCAATATAAATTTTACCAGTCGCTGGGTCAACTACAGTACAGTATACAGGTTGATTTATTTTGCTCGGCTGACTATTCATCAGCGGATAATCAGTAATTCTGTACCAAGTAGTAATTGCTGCGGGATTGGTAGAACCAAATCCTATTCTTGCTCCAATTGGAATTCTACGGTCAATCCAATTTGTTCCCGTACCCGTAACGGCGGTTCCGTTTACTGAAACGGTTCCTGCTGAATAATAGTTTAGAGAGGCTTTAATGCCCTCTTGGACAGAACTATTATTTTCGTTGGCACCCGATGTTCGAATTTCACCTTTGTATGTGTATGAATAATTGGTTTTGTTAAATTCATACATTGCAATGTCAGATGTACTCACGTTGAGGGCAGCACCTTTTAAACAAAATAACCATTGCGTATTATTATTATATGTTATTGCATCTATATCACCCCAGTTAAACACGCCAGTGTCTACTGTTAAGTCCCTAAATCCTATTTCATTAGGTCCAATATAGTAATCAACCGGGGTCGCACCTGCGACTTTTTTAATGTCTGCGCCTAATACGGTTTTTGTTGAATCATAACTAGTGTAATCAACCACATCTGCCGTATAAGAATTAAATTCTATTAAATTTTTTGACATAAAAAGCAATTTTTGTATTCTTTTTTAATTTTATACCTATATCTTAGATTCTTTATAAATCTCAAAAACATCATATTGATATTCGACATAAGTTTATTGAACAGCTAAAATATATATTAGAAAACTATATCTTTGTTTAGTTAAATTTCATTATTGTTTTTACATATACATTTCCAATGTCTTTTTATAATCTAAACCTTTTGCTTTACAGTATAGACAAAAATTACCTAAGTATTCATATGATTCAGAACTAATAAACATTGACGATCTTGTATCTCCAATATTATCATATTTCTTAGCCAAGTTTTGTAGACCAACATACATTGATGCATTTTTCATTATTAGGTATTGTTGTCTTTTCTTACTACTAAGTAGAAAAGCACGAACCATTAAAAATGATATAAGTTGGTGCTTATATTGTCTTATTTTTTCAAATATTTTTTTCATATAATATTTCTTTTCTCTATAATGCTTTTATTGATATAAAAATAAATAAACAAACCATAAATATAAATAAAAATATAGCTATATATCTAATTATTTTATAAATTTCACTTTGATAGCATTTACACAAAGAATTTTTCTTTCCACAATTATCACAAATTTCTCTATACATTTCTATTTAATTTTATTAATATATACAGTATGAAATATATATTATCGTTTGAAGAATTAGTTGAAAAAATAACTATACCAGTTGAAGTTGGTGATGTTATTTATACGGGTAGATTTAAAAATAAAAAAACCATTATCAAAGAAATTGGTAATGATGAAGATGGTATGCCTATAATAAATAAAAAGAAAGTTGTTAATTTTAAAATAACACCACCTAAAAAGAAAAAGAAGATTAGCAATCCTGAAAAATAAAAGAATTCACTCTGCGTTTAGGTTTGCCAAACTTTGGTATTCTATTTGGATTATCCTTTATTATTTCCATCCAAATTGTTCTTCTGGATTTTTTTGCACTACTACGATTACATACTTCATATAATGAAATCTCTCTATTAAAGAAATAGTTTTTTACTTTATTTAAAGTCTTTCTTTTAATAGATGAATATTTAAGATATTCAAATAATTCATCTTCTCCAATGTATTTACTTTCAATAAAAAATGTATGAAATTTTTTAGTAATCATTGTATTGATTATATTATTGAAGAATATATCATTTGGCTTATCTCTTCCGGAAAACAAATTACATTTATCAAATATCCAATAGTAATCAGATTCATGTAATATGTCAGCCAGTTTACAAGATTCGTATATGTTAATAATTGATATAAATGAAAAAAATTTGTCATTGAAAGTATATCACTTCTATTAAACTTATGATAGTTTTTTGAAAAATGATTCATAAAACTATCAGCATATGCTATATTAATATGATAATTCGCCCAAAATTTTTTATTTTTATATTTATATGTGTATTTATAAAAACAGGAATGATATAACATCAATCTTATATTTTCATCATTCACTTCTGCATAAGAATAAAATAAATTTAATTCGGGTATATCAGGATTTTCATCAACTATTTTCTGCTCTTGATTATTTTTACTACCATAAACAGAAAATCCTAGATATTTTTTAATGCTATAAAAATGATCATAAATAAAATAAGCAAAATCTTTTTTATTAAGAAAATTTTTAGCCATATATAAGGCTATCAATGTATTATCAACATTTCCAGAATATATTAATTCTTCAATATTTGAATATTCTTCATCAGAAAGATTTTCTATACTCTTAATTCTAAATCTTGCTGATGTTATATCATTATATTTTTGAAATCCTAAAATTTTCATATCTATTTTTTTACAAATATACA
>ENA-OSIY01000605-OSIY01000605.1-marine-metagenome-genome-assembly--contig:-NODE-605-length-20078-cov-6.620669_pt1 | contig 20078 bp, 14 predicted proteins | sample MGYA00237884_ERZ534233 | MGnify/ENA primary metagenome ERZ534233 (study PRJEB26412, sample SAMN06343840) | marine metagenome | isolation source: estuarine water | place: USA: Columbia River Estuary... | reverse complement strand
ATTGTAATCTATATCAAGTCTATCACATATTGTGAGAATCTCGTATATATCCATTGTAGTCATCGCTTTCTTAGATCTTATATATAATTCGTTAAGTTCTTTTTTATTGTTTTTGTGTATCGTCTTGTCAGGATGTGTCAGCTTTACAATCTGTCTATACAACCTCTTCATTCCTTCTTTTATGAAAGCTGTTTTTTCGTCTAACTCTTCTTCCTCTTGTTCTTCTTCTATGGATTCCTCTACTTTCTCTTCTTCGGGTGCTTTAGGCTCTTCTGGTGGGAATCCACCCTTTTTGTTTATCTCGTTGATGAATTCTGCTTTGTTGATGGAAATAATCTCGTTTTTATATTCTTCGTCAAGTAAAAGAAGCTTATATTCTTGTAATATCTTCTGTATCTCTAGCTCCAATAATCTATTACTCATCCGTATAATTTCTTTTTAGTATATATTAATTAATGGAATCATATTCCGAATAAATTTTTTTAATATATACTATATGATTAAAAAATATTTACAATTCATTAAAGAGTCAGTTGATAAATCAAGACAAGACTTTAATTCATTAGGTGAATGGGTTGAGTACCTTTATGATCTATACTCAAACGACGAAGAAAAACTATCTAATCTAAAAGATATAGTCAATAGGATTTTTAATGTCAAAGGTAATGATACATTGAATGATATAGATTCTGATATTAGACTATCCAATGCTATAAATATATTAGACGACCGCGCTAAAAAAGAAATGGAATCAATTCTTTTGGATTTTGTTCAAAACGGAATCGAAGACAAAGAACCTATAATAGCAGCATCAACAGATTTAGAACCTTTAACCGAATCAGAGATAACTAAAGCAGGTAGAGGTATATTTCATTCTTTTTTGAAAACTTTAACCGCATTAGGTCAAAAAGAAAAAACATCAGAAATCGAAAGATGTCCTGATAACTTTTTACTATTTTATCTTTATGATAATCTAGAGGCAGAAATGGTAAAACAAGTCTTCAGTCGATTCCAATCTTTAGTTCCATACTTAGAGTACATAGACTATGGAAAGAACGAGGTGAGTCTTTATTTTGGTGTTAAATGTGATGGTGAGCTTGAATACGGAGTTTCTTATGATGGTAACTTTACACCATTTGGTAGCTTCAAACTAAATCAAACCGTAATAAAATGGCTTAACAATATAGAAGCCAAATCCGCATTTGCGCTTAAAAAAGAACTTGTAAATCTTTCTTATATCGATATTATAACACTTGGTAAGGTAAAGTCTGATATGATTCAATATAACCCAGGATATCACGAAAAAAGACTTAAACCAGAATTGAAAGACAGAGTAATGAGTTTCGGATATCAGGGAATTGGGAAATGGGACAACGGTAAGTTAGACGAATCTGAATTGGCTAACCTAAAAGGTAACTTTGTTACCTGGCTTCTTTCAAAAAACTGGGGAAGTAAAGTGCTTATCAGTGTAAAAGCAAACTCATACTGGTTATATATCCACATAAAACTTAAATAATGAAATGAGATATCTAAGAAAATACAACGAAAATACTAATCTTGATATAGATTTCGCGATAGTCAAAATAAGAGAACATTTCTCAGAAGAAGAAGTTGCTGGAATGGTTACTAAAGAAATCTCTGAGTGGTCTGATGATGATGAATTCTACTCTAGTAATGGAAATGGAGAAGCTGAAGAAGTTGTTATTCAAGAAATGATAAACTGGTTCAAAAGAGAGTTTTCTAAACAAATAGAAGAAAGTGATTTTGCTGCGTTAGAAGACGAAATCAAAGCTGCTTATCAAGCATTAAACTAAATCATTGGCTTTTCATATAAAAAGAAAAGCAAAAATCATGAATATACCTTCAAAAGAAGATACTATTAAGAAGTGGGCTCCAATTCTTGAAAGTATGGGTATGACCGGATCCAAAGCTGATTGGATGTCGGAATATGCAGAGATGCATTCTACAAATAATCATTGGGGTACGGTTGAAGATTTGAAAGACTTATCAAATACGGAATCAAATACCACAAACAAAGATTTTCCAACTCTTCTACCAATAGCCAAACAAATATTCGCAAAAACTGTAGGACTAGATATAGTTTCCGTGGCACCAATAGGTGGTGGAAACTCAGGTCCAGAGATGGAATCGATCCGACAAGACGTGAAGATAGAAAACAGGGACAGAAAGATTGAATCGATTGTCGATGATAAAGAGTTCGAAGAAATGAAAGTAGAAGACCACCCAGACTACAAAGAGTCAGTAGGACCCAGAGGTAATCTTTTCTATTTAGATTTCCAATACGGTGGAACAGAATCAAACACTATACTATAATGGAAAACATATTTAAAAGTACAGGTGTCTATACGACCGAGAGAAACTCCGACTATTGGCTTCCACCAGAAGTGATTAAAGGCATTAGACAAAGCGGATTGTCTATGACAAGAAGAATGAAGATTTCAAAGATATTCAAAGACGAAAGTCTTTATCCTGTAATGAAGGAAGCTATTGTTGCAAATCCTCCTTTTTCTACAAATTCGGGCATCAATACTTGTTCATGAGGATGACCGTTTCTTCTTAAAAATATCGGATGGGAGTCATGAAGCACGAATATATACTTCATGATAAACATTTATTTGATCTCTTCGGATACAAATGGTAAAAAACTATACAAAATAGGAATAACCAAAAGATCTATTCCAGAAAGAATAAAAGAGTTTAAAACAGGAAACGCTGCAGAACTTATAATCGTAGATTCTTTTGTTTCTAAATGGGCAAGAAAGATAGAAGCAACTTTTCATAGAGCGTTGAAACCTAAGAAAATATCAGGTGAATGGTTTGATTTAGACGAAGAAGATATAGCAACTTTTAAAAGTAAATGTTTAAAGCTTCATGAGAATTTTGAAATTATAGAATCGAGCAATACCTACTACATAGATAGAGGTGGAAGGTTCTAAACAAATAGAATAAAAAATAATATAAAAGATATGATTGGTTCAATGAAAGAAATGGCGATAAAAGAATATATCGCGAAGATAAACTTTAAGACAGACGACTGGAAGTTATCACAGATAAAAGAAGATATGAGAAGATTCTTAGGTGAAGAGCCAGGAGTAGACATCATCTATAAAAAAGATGTGATGGTAAATGAATTCACAGGCGAGGCCAAAGAATTCAAAGACATTGACAAGGTGGAAATAATATTCACCGATACTGACGATAGGTTCAAAAAACTTCAGTTCATCGTTGGCGATAAAATCTAATCTCTTTGATGAAAATTGAAAACTATTATTTAGACTTAAATAAACTGCATAAATTAGAAAATAAAGAAGATAGAGATCAAATACACTCTTATTATAAAGACATGCTTTATTCTGTTCAAGATGGAAGAAAAGAGATGGGTATATCTATAATGAATACACTAATCAAAAGTGGTTATCTTATCGATTATAGAGATGAAAAAATTAATGATATTTTAGATGGAAATTAAGATAGATGTAGTAGATTATATGGGTAAGTTTGAGAATGGCATTCTTGTACTTCTTTCCGTTAATTGTGACGGTTCCTTCTCTGAGGGAACAATTTTTTATACTGTCGATAATTTAGTAATGACAGTTTCGGAAGAAATAGAGAAAAAATTAGGAACTCCTATAGAGTTGTGGTCTGGATATCCAGATTTGGTTGTTAGTACTCTTAAAAAACTAATACCATGTGAAGAACTTCTTACTAGAATGGATGAAGTGGATTTTTCCAAATATTTGCAATATGACGGTGAAACAGGATTCGTAGAAGATGAGGTGGATCCAGACGACATAGAATTCAAAGAATAAACAAACTTATATCAATAATATTAGTATAAATAAAAAATATTTTATATATTATGCTAATAAGCGAAATAGGAATTAGAGGCTTTAGATCGTTTGGAAACAACGAACAAACGGTAAAGCTAAACACAGAAAAAGGAGAACTTATACTTTTAGTTGGAAATAATGGAAATGGTAAGAGTTCATTTTTAAGTTCTTTTGAATTTTCACTCTACGGAAAAGTAAGAAGTGGTCGACAAAAAAAGTGGAGCACATTATCCACACTTCCCAACAGAATCAATGGCGAATTATTAAATCGTATCTCTTTCAAATCAGGAGGTGTCGATGTTGAAATTAAAAGAGGAATATCGCCAGCAAAGCTAGAGCTTTGGGAAAATGGAATTCTTAACGAAAGAGCAGGGAAAGCTAATATTGACGATGCCATCGAGAAATATGTCGGAATGGATATCGAGACATTCAAATCATTTATCAGTATGAGTGTAGACTCATTTAAAAATTTTATATCTCTTTCAAACGAAGAAAAGCAACTTTTATTAGACAAACTTTTCAACCTTGAAGTAATCAATATTCTAAACGGCATTCTTAAAGACTTAAATAAATCCAACAAGACTAGAATAGCTTCTTTAGATTCAGAGATAAAAACTCTTGAAGATTCAATCAATTCTATACAAAAGTCAATAGAAAGAACTGTTCAAAAAGAAAAGTTGAACATCCAGGCAGACATCGACGAGCTTATGAAACAAATGGCATCTAAGAAAGATGACTATAAAACATTGAAAGAAAAAGTTGATAAGATTAAAGAAAAAGAAGAACAACTAATAACAGAAATCGATGCAGAGAAAAAACAATATATCACGGTTCAGAACGACATTAAGAACGTTCAAAGAGAGATTGATTTATATGATTCCGGGAAGTGCCCCACTTGTGGAACAGATTTTGATTCTGATCACTTTAATTCTTTAAGAGAAGCACTTGTAGAAAAGAAAGCTAAGTTTGAAGAAGTAAAGTCTACAATCGAAGCAAATATACAAACTATTAAGGATAGACAAACAAAGTTGAAAGAGATTGCCGGAACTACCACAACCACTTTCAACGATATGAGCTATTTCTTAAAGAATTGTAAATCTCAGATTGAAGAACTTACTAGAAAGAAAGACCAAGAATCTAAAGCAGTATCTCCAAACATCGAAGAATTCGAAAACTCTATCAAAGAATTAGAAGACAAAAAGTCTTTGAGTAAAGACAATGCTGCAGTTAGTAAAGACAAAGAACTTTTTTACAAAGAACTTAATAGAATCTTTGGAGAAGATGGTGTGAAGAAATCTATTATAGCAGGAATCATTAAACCTTTAAATCACTTTATTGGAGAAAACATTAGTAAGATGGGAATACCGTTTGGTGTTAAGTTAGATGAAACATTTACTGCCGAAATAAGACAATTTGGATCTTTGATTGAAAGTGATTCTTTATCTACTGGTGAAAACAAAAGAGTGAACATCGCAATCCTTATTGCGTATCTAAAACTTATACGTACTAAGAGACACATCAATATTCTCTTCTTAGACGAAGTCTTTTCTTCTATTGATATAGAGGGAATAGATTCTATACTAACGCTCTTAAAATCGTTCGCAAACGAATATAACATCAATATATTTGTAGTTCACCACGCGATTCTGAACCAAGAGATGTTCGATAGGATTCTAAAGATAAACAAAGAGGTTTTTTCATCTATAGAAGAAGTTAGCTATTTAGAAACAGACCTATTCGGAAATGAACAAATTGGAGAAGAAACTTATTGAGTGCCTTAGACTAAAATCTCTTAAAGACGATTTTGCAAAATCTCAGAGATGGGAAAAGGCGGCAGAGACTCGTGAAGAGGAAAGGAAATGTGCACGAGATTTCTATAATCTATTTAATGGAACTTCATTAGACAAATGTGATTGGATGGAATACGATTTGTGTGTAAAAGACTATTGTAAATCTACATACGGAACATCCGATGCAAAATCAGTGTTAAAGATGATAGATAGACAAGAAAAACTAAAACAATTAGGTATTTAAAAATAAAAGAGTATGGCAACACAATACAATAATACATTAGGAACAATTACATCGGGTGCACCTGGATCATATCTTATGACCGATTCTGGTGGAACTCTTTCATGGTCGTCTAAAAACGACACGATGGTAGAGTTTGTCGAATTCGCATTAGAGATAATGGGTATCGATTTGAAGTATTCGGAGTTTGAGAAGATGTCTAGTTCTGATAGGAAAGCTATGCTTAGAGATTTAAAGATAGATAGTGTATTAAAAGGAAAGGAGATGTAAATTATGTTAGAAGTAGAAGTAGGTAAAGGTGGTATTGAGACCGCATTGAAGAAACTCAAAAGAAAGTGGGACAAAACCAAAATGATCAAAGAACTTAGGGCAAGAAAAGAGTTCATCAAAACAACTGATAAGAAAAGAGCGGCTAAAGGAAGAGCCGTATATATAAACAAAAAGTACAGACTAGAAGACTAAAAAAATAAAAACATGGGATTTAACAAAAGGTACATCAACAAAGAAGGTATAATAATGAAATACAAAGAAGGCTTGGAATCCCTTGTCCGGTACATATCAATGTCGGATTGTCTTATAATCGAAGACGAATTCTCAGAGCAGGTCGTAGACATAGTAATGAACGACGATGGATATATCGCTGGTGAGAAGATAGAAAAAATGATAGCAGAATGAACTTAGGAAAGAACTACTACGCCTTGCTGGGTGTCGCAAGAGATGCGGAAGAAAAGAAGATAAAGAAAGCTTACTACAAACTTTCTTTTACACACCACCCAGATAAAGGTGGAAATGCAGTGTTCTTCGCAGAGCTTACAGAAGCGTATGACGTTCTTTGCTCAAAAGAAAGATCAGACTACGATTTAAAATCTAAGTTTGGTAATAACTACAATGAGTATTTTGAGCTATTCAACATAAACTCAGAGCTTGAGTATGATGATGTCAAAAGCAAAAAAGAAAAGTTCAAAGATTCGGAGGTTCTTAACATACAAATAAAGGTTGGTGATGATTTCAACGGATCTGTAGAATATGAAAGATACGTCAAATGTAAGACTTGTGATGGTTCTGGAAAAGACCTTTCTTCCAAAATAGTCATAAGAGATGTAGATGGAAATGTTTTAAGAACATTTGATGCCGATGATGGGTGTGACTTCTGTGAAGGAAGTGGTAAAGACTATGCAGGAAATCCGTGTTCTTTTTGTTCAGGACAGGGTAAGATTGGAATGACACATTGTAAAAAATGTGACGGTGAAAAAAGAATCCTGGGTAAACAAAAGCTTTCTGGTATAAAGCTTGATGGAGATGAGACAAAAGTAGACTCTATGGGGCATCATTCTAAAAATGAGCCCGGAAAGTCTGGATATCTTATTATCTTAAAATCATAAGTTTAAAAATTATTACGAAGTAAAAGGAGTATATCCTTGTGCATTTTGTGCATTTTGTGCATGCCATGGATCTGGACCCGCAGTTGACGGAACAGTTGATGCCAAAACAACAGGATCACTTGCTGCAGCTTCTGCTGCAGCTGCTGCCGACTCTGCTTGTATAGATACCTCACCACTTGGTTGATAGATATAGAAACTATCTAATCCGTATATACTATTGTCTAATAAAGAGAAATCATTTTCAACATATTCTATATTAGGAGCAACTGCTTGGTATGGTACTGATACACTTTTATTTATATTTCTTGTATTGAAATATTGGAAAAAAGGTATCATATCTACTTCATATAGTTTTAAATTGTCTACTACAATATTAGACACATTCTTACCATCCAGTCCGTTTCCTCTGAAGAACATAGATAGATTTGTCTTGTTGTAGAAGTATTCTATCTTAGATTTATTTGGTGTCGAAACGTGATTTACGTTTTTATAGACAGGGAAATAAGTAGTATCTAACTTTCTTTCTCTAAATCCTGTTCCTGGAATAAAAACTTTTCTAAGTGCATAGTTCAGGTTGTTGAAGTGTATGATTGGTTGATATTTGGAGCTATCGTCATATACAGTTGTATTACTCTCTTCGAATATAAAATCAGGAACAAGTGCTTGTATCAAATCAAATTTTATGATAGTATATCTTTGCTTCGCGATAGTTGAGTTTGTTCTATTTGCAACATCGTAAGAAGGTTGTATGTTTAAAACGCCACCTTTTCCTACTGCACTAACCTTCATCTCTTTACCTGCAGCTGGATCTTCATCATCAACTGCTTCTGTAGTTCTTTCGAATGAAATCGCTGCTCCTGGATTTCCGTCTTTAGAGAATACCCATCCTTGATTTGCAAATTCTGTAGACTTAGGAAGTTCTTGACCTAATGGTTTAATCTGATAATAAGGAAATGTGTTTGTTCTGTATGCACCCGCTCTAGTAGTCCATCCGGTTACGTCAAAATGTTCACCAAAATCACCAGCGTCTCCTATATAGTCTTCATATATCTTATATTTAGATCCTAATCTATATTTTCTGACTGTATTTGAAAAACTATCTCTGAAAGTAACACTACTTGACAATACGTCATAAGTAGGATATCCATATAAGTTGTTGTCTGAATATGCGTACGTAGAAACAGAGTTGTTTATAGTAGATTGTGGTTTACCAATATTTACACCACTTGTATTATCAAAGTTTACATCCATCCAGGAATCGTACATGAAAACTCTTGTATTATCCATAGATTGTAAAGAAGTAACTTTAGACACATTGTTTGCGTTGAAGTCTAGGTTCTGTACTAATCCTGTCGATATATTGGTCGTTATAGTTCCTTTTATTGCAGTTCCATATGTATTTGGATCTTTTGCGGTGCTCCAATCCATATCGACTATTATTCTATAGTCATCTGGAACAGAAAGTATGGTAGTTGATCCAAATGTACTGAAAGTAGAAGATATCGTTATAGTGTCTCCTATAGTAAGTTTATGTATTTCGTCAAATATTATTCCTACTTTTATTCTATCTAATGTGGCAAGATAAGTATTTGAAAAATCGACACTTCTCTTTTTTGATTGGAAATGTCCACCATCTAATTTACCATCTACCCAATGTGAGTCAAACATTTCTGTGATATAAGGGAATCCTTTGAATAAACCATTGTTCCAAATTCCGGTAAAATATCCATTGAAGAAACCACCAGTAAGCCAAACATTTTTTGTTATGTATATTCTGTGTATATTTGAATCTATCTTTATTCTTCTTATCGGGAAATCACTTTCAAACTCGACCGCTATAGACGTAGTTGTTTTGGTCATGATTGTAAAGTAGCTCTTTATAAGCTTTCTTTCTTCATTAACATCTATAGCAACAATGTTTCCTATAGAGATTTTGTCACCAACTTCAAAGTTGGAAACAGCATCCATAGATCCAGATATTGAGAATCTCCATCTTTTGTCTCTATTATAAGAAAAGAAATCAGATATATTGTAGAATTCATGAAGGTTTTCGTCTTTTCTCCATCCACTATTCCAAGCACCATTTTCCCATAAACCTGAAATGAATTTTCCGTTTCCTATCTTAGCTGTAACCGAGCTAAGAGATAGTGTATTTGGATTGTTTAAGTTTCCCGTACCAACATATGTAGAGTATGATACGTTTTCTATATTGCTCAAAAGTTCAAAAGTATTGTCACCACCCACACCATCAACTGATGGATTGTTACTATCTACTCCAAAAAGATCATCATTTACTCTATACATCCTATTGTTTGCACCGTGATATCCACCATCTATTTTCAGATTCTTTAGAGAGGCACTTAGATTAGACAATGTTAGATTTGCTGTTGTACTACCAGAAGTTATATTTATAATATCGTTTATTTTAGGAACTTTATCACCTACAATAAACAAATATTGGTTTCCTTCCAATCCAAATAAATATTGGAGTTTGGCAGCACCAGGATTTGTGGAGTTTGCGACATCACTTTGAGTAAGTGTCAATATTGGAGTATATACTTTTTTGTATATGAACTCTATACTCCAGGCTTCAAAAAGTCCACTATCACCACCCCAATCGTCTTTTATATAAAGTGAATAGGTACCCAAAAAGGTTCCATCAGGATTAGAAAGATATTTAAGGTCATTGACACTAGATCTAAAATCAACCGTCTCATCATCTGTCTCTAATATATTGTTGAATCCGTTAACGGTTGTAGTTGTTCCCAGACCATTATTTTTATCCATTTGGAAAGTCAGACCTGGTAATATCATAAGTTGAGACCAGTCAAAGTTGTATCCAGATGCACTTTGTGAAAAATTATTATACCCAGTAGGAAGCCAAGGTGCCTTAACCGGATATGATAGACCGGTAGCTGGATATCCTTGTGATGGGTTAGCAGGAAGACCAATAGGATCATAAACATATCCTTTATTTTTTCCATTAGGCCAAAAATTAAGACCTTGCATCTTAGGAAAGTTTGTGTTTGTAGTAAATGTTATATTTCTAAGATCGTTGAAGAATCCACCTGAATACTTTGCCTTTAGGTTTATTACATTTCCATTTGGAACCCTAAGATTTATTATCATATCGGCAACGTAAGTATGTCTTAATGTTATGTTAACTTTTATCTCCTTTAAATTTGTACTATCATCATCCACAAATATGTTATTGACAAGTGCCTTATTCGGATCATTACCAGTATAATCTTTTATGATTGTACTTCTACTCGCTTCCGATGGTACTTTTACTGTTATACTCGCACTTACTCTACCATATCTAGGAAATAATACATTACCCCATATAGTACCACTATTAGTTCCTTTTTCGGTTCCTTTAACAGACAAAGTTATGCCCGAACATGTAACAGTATATACTCTATCAGGATGAGATTGTGATTTGAATAAACCTTGTTTTGGTACTATCTCTCCGTCGAAGGCTGCTTTGAAATTAAGCCAATCATCACCATTATCACCCAATATTGTATAAGATCTATTGAATGTGTATTGTGTGATATAACTAGAATATTGACTCGTAAAGGAAAGAGTAACTATACTACCTACTTTAATTGGTCCGGTAGAATTGACATTAATATATGCAGTTGGAAAATTATTGTAACTTTGTGCACTATTGGCACCTGTGAATGATCCGGTTGCCACAGTTGGTGCATATACGTCATTAGTTTGTGCATATGGGAAATATGTAACTCCGGTATTATTAGTATCTCTTGGAAGACCTCCTGCGGTTTGAATACCACCTACACTTATGTTTGCCAAAGTTACCGGATCTATTGTATACGGAACTTGATATTTTCCCATAACCAAACTCAATCCTCTCGAACCAGCTCCCGAGTTTGCATTAGTATATAACTGAACCTCTGCGGTTGTAGCTGGATATGAAGATAAGTAGTATGTATCCGGAAATCTAAGAATACCTTTGTATATACTACTTTCCGACGATTTTGAAGAAGGTAAAGTAGGTGAAAGATATATCTTGATACCAGAATCCGTTCTAAGACATTCGTATAGAAATGATAGATTGAATTTCTGAAAAGGTATATATTTTGCGATATAGTTATTCTCTCTATATCCAAAATGTGATTCTTGAAATCCAGCATCTCCACCTACAGGATTATTATTATCATTTAGATCACTTGCTGCTGTAGAATATTGTTGGTCATACCATGTATATTCATTATTTTCGTCATCGTAGTACCATCCTTTTCCAAAAACACATCTCTTTAGAGGTTGTTTGTTTGGAAGATATTTTCCTGAAGCATCTAAAAGTCCGGAATAATAGTTTGTTGTTCCTGCATTTAGTGTTGAATAATCTCCTAAATATGGATCATTGTCATAGGATACAAATGAATATCCTTGTATCTTCCAACCTGTTTCGTTTATTTCCAATCCACCTATCCCATATCCGGCATGATATACAGATTGTGAAGGTGATTTTGTAATTCCAAAATCATAGCTTATTGGATTTCCAGTGGCATCAGTAACAGCATTTTTTGATGAAGTTAGTTTGTTTGTAAATGCCACAAAACCTGAATCCGTATCTACTTTAGGACTAGAATAATAGTATAAAATATACATAGTTGGTTGTTTAGGTTCTGCTCTGAGGAAATTATTATAGTAAGGAACATCAAAATAGTAAGAATCTTCCCATGTCGGATTTATTCCTAATGCTCCTTTAAATATGTTCAGAGAAGAGTTGTATAACTTTTGATTCAACTGAGAATTCGTACTGATGTTTAGATATGGTTCAACTACCGTTCTATTATTTGCATATGCAAAGTTATAGACATGAGTCTTAAATTGATAGTTTTTGATAGCCGTGAATTTCTTAGTACTGGAAATATCAGTGAAGTAGTAGTCTAATATATAAGAGTAGACACCTGATCCTAACAATGTATTTGTACCAATATTACTTGCCATAAATCCGGTCAACTTCTCTGGAGTAAAACTTAAGTCTGTTGGAAGATATTTATAAATAGTACCGGTGTTAGAATCTATCTTATTATGCTTTAGACTTATAGCAGTCACATTTGCAGATGGACTAGTTCCTCCATTTGCGTTTATTACCTTGAATGCGGTAGTTCCTGAACATTTTAGCCAGCTCTCATCTATTCTCTGTTTCCAAATTCCCATTAACTATATATTAAAATTTAATTTGTCCATTAGCCAATCTATTGTTTACGGAGTGACAGATATTATAGGTGGATCATTGTTAGTATTTAAAGAGAATGATATAATTGTACTACTATATGCGGTACCACCTTCATTTTTAACATATGCTCTTATTTTATAGTAATTAAATCCTGCTGTAGGTACAATCAGTGTGATAGTATCGGAGAAGTTCATAGATGTTGCGGTAGTATTGGTTCCTTTAACTTTAAGGTTGCTTGAATCTGTTGGTATACCTGGTACTGTAGGACCATAAGTGTAACATAAACCATATTCTGATATGATAGATCCACCTGTATTTGTTAAAACAACTTCATTACTAGGAGCACCGATACTTAGTGTTTTTGTACCTGGGTCGTATGTTATACCCGTGCCTGGTAGTTCAACTGTCGTTAAAGTAGTGAAAAAATTATCTGCTAAATATCCTGTTCCTCCGTCATTTATTGCATAAGGTCTGTAATAGTATTTTTGACCAATAGTCAATCCCGATATGTTGTTTGTATAGGATTGTTTTGTTACCGGAGTACCAGATGCTGCATTTACAGGTGTTGTAGGATTATTTGAAGTTCCGTATGCTATTCCTTTTTCAGTCAGATTTGCAGTTCCTAATATTACGGTACCTGCTGCTCCTCCAGTAAGAGTCGTTGCAATAGTCACACTAACTGAAGTTAATAGTGTTATTGTTGTTATTGTTGTTGTAGCGAATGCAGGTACTGTAGTTTTATCGACTACTGCTTCATAGTAAGTTCCTGATGTATTCGTCACATATCCTACCACATAGTATTTTGTATTTGCAATAAGTGATGTTGCTGGAGTTGTTGTCGAAGCATTATCAATAGTTTTGTTAACACTAGGGAAAAGCCACCAGTTAGTAGGAGTGTTACTCGTTGAGTAGATCATACCTCTGAGTCCTGCAGGCTGAGAATTTGTTATTGTATACGTAGGTGTTATATCATTAATATTAACTAACCATGATGTAGTCTCAATTTTTGCCAAAGTTAAAAAGCTTTGCTCTTCACCATATCCGGTAAATGTTTGAACACCTACAGAACTTATAGCATACGCTCTGAAATAGTATAACTGTCCCGGTATCAGATCGGTATTGACGATTTGATTAAAAGATATCGGAGTGGCACCATACGTATTAAATCGACCTAAACTGGCAGAGTTTGCTGACATAGTGCTCAGATCTGCCGGATATGTTTGTGATGGAGTGGTACTATAGACAAATCCTCTACTACTCACAACTCCTCCATTCGCATTGGTTATACTTCCGGCCAATGTGGCACCTAAAACGGTTATGTTTGTTGCGGGGTTTGTCGTTACCGAAGGAGCACCTGCTGCTGACACAAAAGTTCTTTCTGAACTATAAGAGTAAACATCTGGATATAACGGATTGAAAGCATATGCTCTTATTTTATATGTGGTGTTAGATGCAAGACCACCACTCGTGATATCAATAATAGGTTTTGTAAAAGTTCCGGTCAAACCATTAGTTTCAACTACAAGTCTATATACATTTGCAGTAATCGTAGTAGAATTATATCCAGATGGTGTTGTGTTAGTTAATAATGTTGTCCCCATCGTATATATGATAAATCCTTTTTCTAATGATATAGAACCACCCGTGTTTGTTAGATTTCCTGTAAGAGGTGTTGGCATTAGACCTGTACCAGAAAAAGACACTTGAGGTACATCAACCCCTGATGTTACCGTGATAATAGGACCATATGCCTTACCAGCACTATTAGACGTATACGCTCTTATATAGTATGTAGTATTGGCTGTTATCGAAGCAACAGGAACTGTTCCAATGAAGCTATTTTGTGAGGTCACTGATGCAGGTGAGATGACGGTAGTATTTTTGAAAGCAGAACCTGCTGCAACATTATTATAGTCAAAATATCCTGACGTAGTTGTCCATAGAATTCCCTTATCAGTCGATCCAGATGGTGCCGGTTGAGAAGCGGATACCTCATAGTTGGCAGTTATGGTTATAACTTTTTTGGCACCTTGTGTGTAAGTATATGTACTCGTCTGTGTATAAATCTCACCATTAGTAGTTAATGTACTAGGAAGAGTATTTACGGTTATTAAATCGTTTGGTTGTACGGTTCGGAAAACTACAACATTATCGGTCAATGCCGCACCTAAAAGATTTGATGATACGTTTATCGCAAATCCTTTAAGAGAATAAAATTTACTAGTTAATAGTCCTGTTACGGTTATAGTAAAAGTACTCGTCCATCCAGTTGATGCATTTCCTGATACGTATGTAGAACTCACAAGATATTTTTTGGTCGCAGGTGCTGTTGCAATTCCTGATTCATTAGAAACGGTCATAGAAGGAAATGTTGCATTCGCTGTGGTTTGATCAGTACACTCTGTTAATATAACACCTGCTTCTTTTATCGGTGCACCACCATTTGTCGTTATGGTGAAGGTTGCTATTACAGAAGTCGCCGCTGCCGCCGTATTTGATGTTATTGTTACATCGGATATACTAGGAATCGCAGACCCAAGGTCATCTAAGTTTGTGGTAGTGAAGGAGTCAACACTTAAAATTCTAGTTGTTGCTATAGGTGTTGTCGTGTCGACATCACTTTCAAATATGTTCCAGATATGACATGAAGATGTTCCACTCCATTCGATTCCTCTGTTTAATATCTCTTTAGTAAATGCATCGTCTACTTTTCCTCTATATTCGAAATTGGATCCATACCAGTTTCCGTTTCTCCATACTCCACCTTCCCAAAAAACATTATAAGCATTCATGTAGTTAGCAATACCGTTCTGCCATACCATACCAACCGCAGTTCCTGATATGAATTGACCATATTTCCATTTCGACATATGAAATTCACTATCTACAAGTTTCCCATTTTCCCATATACAAGAATCGTCTTTGACAAACTCAGACTTATCCGAATTTCTAGTAACATAAGGATTGAATGCACTGGTTTGAAATTTACCCATTTTGAAAAGACCATTCAACCATACAGATCCATTTATCTCACCACTTGGATGATCAAATGTTCCAGATACCCATAACATGTTTGTGAATTTTGCAGTCTGTCCTAGTTTTACAGGAGACATTGCTCTTACTGGTGCAGTGAATAGCTTTTTATCTGTAACAAAGTTGTCTTTTTTATCAGAAACAATACCTTTTCTCCATACTCCATAATACTCAGTTTTGAAAGAATCAATAAATGTTTGTGCATTTACAGACTTTATACCGTTTCCTATTGCAGGAACAGAAGCACCACCTTTGAACTCTCCGTATGTGAATACACCATTGTTCCATAGTTTACCTTTGAATACACCGCCATTGAACTCACCATTGAACCAGGTAGAGTTTGATAGAAGACTTTCGTTTCCAAACTCACCACCATTGAACTCACCAGCTTGCCAAGAATAGTCTAATATATTTTCATTTGGGGTTAAATAACTTCCACTTTTTTCATGTCCATAAGTAGATATAAACTTACCACCATTGAACTTACCGTTTTTCCATACACCTAAATCTATGAACTGACCACCATTAAATATTCCATTTTGCCATACCGCATCATTTCTGAAAGACTTTATTATATAGCTTGTTTTGTATGTGAATATAAGCTCAAAGTTTTCGACAAATCCACTATCTAACGCAGCACAATCCATAACCATCAAAGTCCAGTTTCCTGTTATTGTTTTGTTGTTATTTAATAAATCAGATATTTTAGTTACGTTAGAATGGTATGACTTTACCCACCCTGTAAAAGATTTAGAAACGATATATTTTAGATATTCCGATTTGTTTTTAACAAATACTTTATCGTTACTTTTAGCAGGATAGAACTCCCACATATATAAAGGATCATTACTTGATGATCTTTCTACTATTCCTTTACCTACATATGCTGTCCAAGGATTAGAATATATTCCTGAAGGTGATACCCAATTTGGATCACTCGCAGTCGCTATGACCAAATATCTATCACCTTCATATACATTTGCTGGTGGTTGACTTCTATAGTCTATTACGTTAGGAATGATGTTTTCCGTTGAGTTATATGTAATATTAGGAAGAAGTCTGTTGTTTAAATCGTAATATACTCCTTGGTTTGACAAAGCATCAAATTTGAACTCTCCTGTATAAGGAGCAGTTCCTATCTCTACATTTGGCTTAGTTGAATCACTTGTAAATACGGTCGAAATAAGATTGTCATTACCTCCACAAGAATATCTTCTTTTGATGTTTATTATATTACCATTAGGTGCCATAAGGTTTATTATCAAATCTCCAAGATATGTATGTTTTATTGTCAATTTTGCATCTATCTCAAAGTTTCCTAATATAGGATCCAAATCGTTGATAGGTTGAGAAACCGTTGTTATCTTATAATCTGCGATAGGAAGTGATGATATGGATGCTTTGAAAGAAGCGACTGATACTGTAGTTCCTAAAACATCATCGTTATTAGAACCGAATATACCATTGTTGAAGACTCCATCCATCCAAGCGATACTTGAACTTGATAGTCCTGTATAACTTGTATCGTCAGAATAAACGTTTGCATTATCTACAGTAGTGTAGTTGATTAAACCATTATAGATTTTAGTATCAGCGGCAGCAACTTGTTTAGTTCCTATTTTTCCTCCGTTTATAGTTCCTGCATAAAATTTAGAATAAAAGAAAAGTCCGTTGTTCATGACTCCATTTTCCCAATCACTTTTGTAGAACTGACCACCACTGAAGTTTCCGTTTCTCCAAGAATATCTATTATTAGATAGTGTTGCACCAATATTTCCAATCATATAGTAGGATCTTACTCTATCATTTAGATAGTTTGGTCTTTCTATAGTAGGCATTGCATCGAAACTTTTTGAGTTGTAGAACATACCACCCGTGAAGTTTCCATCAATCCAAGTAGATTGTTTGACGGTTCCTTTTGAGAAGGTCATTCCGTTTATCACAGATTTATTTATTATTCCATCATTCCATATATCCGATCCACCAACAATGTTGGAATATAGATAGGTTGCAGACGACAATATATTAGAATTGTTTGAAAAAAGAGTATCTGATATTACAAGATTTTTAATCTTGTCAAGATTATCATAGTTTTTATCTGTAGAGTCATAATCAATGTCTCTTATCAGAGAGTTTGATATATACGATCTTTTGAATATACCCGATTTTATCTTAGTTCTATCTATCTTAGTCTTACTTATATAACCCCATCTGTTTTTCGCTTCTGTAGTATAAAATATTCCATGTGCAGTCAGACCTGCTATTATATTTGTAGTACCTAAGTCTTTAAGTGTCAATATTCCGTTGTTGTTTTCTATTACTTTGTACGTGTCATTAAGTCTTGTTACAGAACCAGTAACAGAATCTATTCTGACAAGTGCATCAAGATTACCTTTTCCGTCGTCTATAGTGAATATTTCACCTTCGTTATAATAGAGTCCAACATTATTTATTGTGATATTCTCTATTTTACCCGCTAATGGACCTGTTCCGGTGAAAAGGTTTAGAGATAAACCTTTTGTATCTCTGTTGGAAACGGTTATTGATGTTACGGTAACAGATGCTGTCAATCCTATTCCAAATTGGAAATTTGGATATATTGGTTTGATTATCTCAAGTATGTCACCTTTTAAATAATCTTCTCCTGGGTTGTTTATTTTGTAACTTGTTATCTCTCCTTTACCAACAGATGTTATTGAAAATGTTGCATTTCCACCTTCTATTTTAAAAACTTGTCCTACATCATATCCGGAACCAGGTTCGTTTATAACCAACTTTGTTATTGATCCATTAATCGATGTATTATAGTTTAGTGTCAATCCTGCACCAAGAGTATTTGGAGATGCTGTTGATCCGTCTGGTAAAGTTATTATTGGACCGGTTAAGAATATGGCACCTACACCCGTAGCACCACTAACCGCAGGTGTTGAAGGTGGTCCAAAGAAACTATAAGTTGCAGGAACACCACCATTTTGAACACTGGTTCTTCCGGTTACGGTTCCTATGGCATCATCAGTTAGTATTAAAAAAACAAAGCTGGCTGTGGCAACTGGTCCTGTCGTGGTCGAAACAGAGGTTGATAGATTCATTGAATAACTACCACCACCACTCATAGGTGCTGAATATGTAATCGAAATAACGGAACCTATAGTATTTGCGGTTATATTAAGAGTTAATCCAGTACCGACTCCATTGGTGTTGTATGTAGATAAACCTAATTCACTCATGTAATAAGTTCCTGTATTACTCATAGTCAAAGAACTGACTTTTGTATTAACTAAAAATGCAGGGTCAGAAGTAGTACTATAACTAGATCCGGTTGCAACAAGTGTTACTTTTGTCACCATTCCTCTTGTATCATAGTCAACAGAGTTCAAGAAAATTATATCGTTATTTTCAATGACTTTCTTTCCTATTTTTTCAGGATAAGCATAGTTTAAGTTTGTTGTTGCAATTAAATAATCGTGTGCATTATCTATTTCTAAACTATACAAACCACTTGATGTCACTGATGTTATAACAACGTCATTGTTGTAGTTTATATGATATCCACTATTCCAATCGGATGTCTCTATGATTCCACTATTGAAGTCAGAATCCAATATGTATGCACCACTAATATCTATGTTACTTCCTAAAAATTGAGGAAGAGATGTAGTACCAACAATAACATCACTACTATAGTTAAAATCTTTAGGATTTAAAGAATCCCATTCAGATGTAGTATCCATAGATTGATTTTTATTGAAAATATCATGTCTTGAAACTATAATGTCTATAGAGTATGCTGCGTTTTTATTAACACCTGACAGTAAAGTAGTGTATTTACTTGTTGTAACACCACTTACGTTATATAACGCCTCGGAAGAGTTTATTATGTAAGCATTTTCTTCAGGAGTAGAAAGAAATGCAGAGCATTCATATCCTCTTTTATAGAAAGAGTAAGGATCTACACTAGATACACTCTTTGGTAAAGTAGATAAATCATCATAAAACTCAGTCCAAGAAGTAAGTCTGAATTTCGAATCAAAAAAGTTTGTAAGTGTGGGGCTATTTTTAATCTTTAATCCTTTTATATAGAAAACATCTTCTGTTTTTAATCTTTTATAACTTTCCTTACTTATGTATAACTTGTATATCTTACTATTAACATCTCTTATAGAGCTGAATTGTCCTGAAAGTGCAGTTCTATATTCTGACATATTCCATTCATCATATCCAAGTATCTTTATTATCTTATCACTTATGTAAGTTGAATCTTTTAATACAGAATTATCGAAATAAGAGTTTATTGATTTGATGTTTGAAAACCTACTATTTATAGATCTAGTGTTCTTTATCTCACCACCATCTATCTGTATATTTTTGAAAATACAAAGATCAAAATATCCTTTTGATATCCTGTTTTCAAAACTTTGTGTTATTGATAATATATGGTTTTCTACAACTGATCCAGTTGCTATTTGACTAAAAACTGTATTGTAGAAGTTTCCGTTATTTACTAAAGACTTTTCTACTTCTGAATCAAAAATATAGTTATAACCAAAACCACCATTGTTATTTGTATATGAC
>ENA-OSIY01000603-OSIY01000603.1-marine-metagenome-genome-assembly--contig:-NODE-603-length-20095-cov-7.079279_pt1 | contig 20095 bp, 27 predicted proteins | sample MGYA00237884_ERZ534233 | MGnify/ENA primary metagenome ERZ534233 (study PRJEB26412, sample SAMN06343840) | marine metagenome | isolation source: estuarine water | place: USA: Columbia River Estuary... | reverse complement strand
ATATATGATTATAGTCTAGTGGATTACAAAAATAATAAAAGTAAAGTAACCATAATATGTCAGCAGCATGGCGAATTTCTACAAGTTTCTGGAAATCATTTAAACGGTTCTTGTTGCCCAGAATGTGCTAAAACAAATAGGATAAATAATAATAGAAAGCCTGAATATAAAAATGTAGTACCGTTTCCAAAACCCGAAGCAGTTCCGTATATTGAACCTGCTAAGGAAAAGGAAAAGGAATACTCAGAGTATCCGAACACGAAGTTGATTTACTTCCAACGGACTTGATGAGGGATCATAACGATCACGTCATCATCTCGACAGCACTATCAGAAAAGAAAAAGGCTGGAAAAAGAAAAGTTATTCTTGTAAGCCGTGATATCAATATGCGAGTAATCGCAGACTCGCTTGGCCTATTCACAGAAGATTACGACAAAAATCAAGTAATAAAGAAAGAAAGCGATCTTTATTCTGGATTTGTGACTCACCTCGTAGATGACCAGACTATTGACCACTTTTATGTTGGCGAATCGATTCACGTCGATGAAGAAGAAAGACCAAATCTCAAGCCAAACCAGTTTGTTATGCTTGTTTCTAGCACTAATGAGAAAAAGACTGCGCTTGCTCGTTTTATAAGTTACAACTGGGCATTACAACCAGTCCAGAGTTACAAAAATGGGCTCTGGGGAGTCCGTGCCAGAAACAAAGAACAATCTTTTGCCCTTGACTTATTGATGGATCCAGATGTTCAAATCGTATCTCTCATTGGTAAGGCAGGTTCAGGAAAGACCCTATTAGCCATTGCAGCGGGGCTAGAACAAGTTGTAAGCAATCAAACGGTAATGAGTGCGGCTTTCGAAGGAAAGATTAATCTAGAGGGCGAATACAAGCGTTTAATCGTATCTCGCCCAGTACAACCTATGGGAAAAGATATAGGTTTCCTACCAGGAACTTTAGAAGAAAAAATGTTCCCACACACATTATCATTTTTAGATAATTTTTATAAAATAATAGGTGAGGAGAATACTAAGAAAATGGTTGAAATGGGATTTATAGAAGTTCTGCCATTAGCTTATATAAGAGGTAGAAGTATTGACGATTCTATAATTATAGTTGATGAGGCACAAAATATAACACTAGGTAACATGAGATCAACACTAACTAGAGTTGGCGAGAATTCAAAAATGATAATAACCGGTGATTCAAAACAGGTAGATCTAAAAAATAAAAAAAAATCATCATTAGATATAGTTGTTAATATATTTAGTGATAAAGAGGGTGTTGGTACTATGTACTTTACAACTGCTGATATAGTTAGAAGTTCTATAGTTAGAATGATTGAAGATGAATTTGATGTGTACGAAGAGAATAATACAATTAAAAAATAAAAAAAACCCACTCAAATTGAGTGGATTTTTTTATTCATCTTCAATATTAAACCAAGATAAATCTAAATCCTCATCAGATTCATCATCATCTTGTGGTAAATAACCTTTACTAGATGTTAAAATATAATCAAATCCATATCTATCAGAGTTACTAAATAAACTTTCATCACGATTATAAAACTTAAAAGTATCTAAATATGGAAAGTATTGTAAACCAACACAATTTAATTTAACTTTTAATCTTAATAGTTTTTTACTACCCTCAACATTAAAGTATAATTCTGACTTAGCATTTTGTTCCCATTTATAAATGTAACCATTTTCATCACCCCATTTTTTAAACACATCAACATCATGGTCAAAGAATGAGTAAATTCTATCCATTACTTTCCATTCTTTATCATTTCTATCTGTCAAACCACTTTCCCACAAAAGAGCTCTTGCTTTGATTTTAATATTATCATCAGCAAATAAAATCAACATTTTAATGTTAGGATTTTTATCATACAACTCCATAAACTCATTTCTCTCTCTTTGTCTCATACAAGAGTTCCAAAGAGTTCCATAACAAGAACCATCATATTGATAGTAATTATCTTGTAAGTAATACTTTGAAATATCACTACCTGTAACTATTTTTAGTTTTGTTGAATCTTGTGAGAAATATGATTTATATGAGTTTACAAATTTTTCAATTTCAACATCAGTAATATTCCAGTTGCTAATTGAAAAGTCACTAAAAAACTTTTTAATAAATCTTCCCACTTTAATCTTAACACGACCTTGTGTCCAAGGATCTTCTACTTTATCAATTTTTGATTTTGGTAAAAAAGAAATTGTATCAATCTCACCAGGAACAGAAGCAAGATAATTTCCTTCATCTTTAAGATGATTACCAATATTTCCACTACAAATAATTTGAGGGATAATAAAGTTTATATTAGCAAATTGGAAGAACTCTTCTAATGATTTGTCGAAAATAAGGTTTGAAAACATTTATATATAGTTATATGAAATTTATTTTAGAATATAAAAAGTATAAACCAACTTATGAAGTTGGTGATGTGGTGTTAATAGAATATTGGTACTTAGATGAAGAAAAATGTTCACCATATTTATACAAAGAATTACCATTAACACCGGTTAAAATTATTGAAAAGTTATCTAAAGTTTCTTTTAAAGTTAGTCATAATGTTCCTAATTCAAAAATTAAAAATGCTCCAGACGAGATTATAAAATCTGTTGATGTTATAGACTCTCATCGTTAATATATTGTACTAAGTAATCATAAAATTGTTTATCATTATCACTATCCATATCTAAGTATTGACTTTTGATAACAGCCAACTCATTTATAGTTAACTTACCACTAAACTTACTCATAACCCAAGAGTAGTGTGATTTAGACTTAGTGACATCCATTAAACCCGAACCATTATCAAAGTATTCTCTACTTTTAGTAAAAACTGATGATACATAATTTGGTGAATAACCATCTTCATCAAAAATTAAATCATCATCAGTTACTACATCATCATCAGTGTTTATATCATCATGCCAATCATCAAACTCACCATAAGTTTCTTTTTCCCAAGATCTTACTTTGTTTTTTTTGTTTTTTTTAGAAGATCCATAAGTTTTAGTACCACTATACTTTGTGTAAGTAGTAGTTTTGTATTCAGTTACTTTAGGGTTACGAACTATTGGTAAATTTTCCCAATCAACTTGTAAACAAGCATTAGCCAATCTTTCTAAGTGATCAATATCTTGAGACTCTGTATGAGTGTGTTCTTTATAATAACCAACTGAAACGTTTGTACACTCTGGAATAATGTCTATAAACTCAGCTGAGTCAGTGTAAACACCACCATCATCTTTTACATAAGATAATCCTAAACCAGTTGAGTTTAATTGATTTGCTAATTCATCAGCGAATTCGTTTGAACAACATCTTGACCAAGATTGGTGAGTAATAACAGAACCAACATCACGTCTATCGAAAGAAATAATTCTATCATATTTACCTTTGAAGTCAGAGATAGATTTAGCCGCTAAACCAGAACCAATACAACCAACTTCTTCACCAATAAAGAAATAATATAAACCAGGTACTTTATTATTCATTAAGTGTAACATTACAGTAACACCTGCCTTATCATCAGCTCCTAAGATAGATGTACCATCAGTTTTGATAATGTTACCTTCAAGAATATGATTAACTGGACCAGCAACTTTATTAGCAGTATCTAAGTGAGAAGCGAATATAGTTCTACTTTTACCAATCTCATAGTAGTAGTTACCATGAACATCCTTTTTCAAATCTTGTGGAAAAAGACCACATCTTTTCATTTCAGCAACAAGTGAATCTTCAAGACCATAAGGATATGTTCTTGAAGTAAGTTTTATAAATGTTTCAAAAATGAAGTTTTCTTTATTGCTCTTAGTCATCTTTTTTAATTTTACTTTACAAAGATAATAATTATTTAGAATAATCCAAAATAAAAAGAAAAATTTTATATATACTTTATGATATTTGATATAAATTATGAATTTGAGAAATACGGTGTTTTTTTATTTAAAACCGATTTAGGAGCTGATTATAAAGTTACATTTAAAGAAGGGGATTATACACATATTGGTATATCCATAATGTCATATACTAAATATGACAGTGAGGTTTTTACAACAGCTCAAACTTTAGAATTTCTATTAAAAAAAGTAAAATCTGAAAAATTTATAATAACCATAGATGATAGTAACTCAGATGTTAGATTTAGAAAATTAAATATTTTAAAAAGATGGCTAAAATCATATGACTATAGTGTTATAAATAATCCACATTTACCAGCCGTTGGTAGAGGAACATCAAATACAATATTAAATATCACAAAAGTTTATTTAACTAAGAAAAAAGAAACAAAGAAAAGAAAGTATTGTACTAATTGCGGAACAGAAGATACTGGTTATAAATTTTGTCCAAATTGTGGAGGAAACTTACAAGTTTAAATACATATAATAATAAGTTCTGAAACTTATGTCAGGTTATTCCGGGTAACCTTTGAAATTTAGAAATGAATTGAGATATAAGTTATAAAAATAAAAAGAATAAAATGGCAAAAATTGCAAACAATTATGTCTCTAAGCCAAATGCTTGGATCGTAAACTCTACTGACAAAGGTAGAAAATCAATCAAAAACGAAAAAGTTTATCTAAAAGATTTCGAAGAATTCCAAATTGAATTATTTAATCCATTATCAGAGTGTGTATTAGCTGATATTAAATTAAATGGTCAACCAATCTCAAAAACAGGTTTAGTCCTTAAACCAGGTCAAAGATTTTATTTAGATTGTTTTATTGATGATAATAAAAAGTTTATCTTCTCTACTTATGAAGTTGAACAAACTTTAGAATCTCTTAACGCAATTAACAACAACGGTAGGTTAGAAGTTTTCTTCTACAAAGAATCGGTTGTATCTGTTAGAAATTGGAGAGATAGATTTAATACGGTTATAATCGAAAGATATTATCCAAGTTATCCAACTTATCCATACTGGACAACAACACCTTATTATGGCACTAACACTGGTAATATCGGAACTGGTATTGGAACAACTACAATAACTACTAATTCACTTAATACTTATGGTTCAAATGTTAATCTAACAGGATCAGCAACTACAACTGGATCATATACTTTAGGAAATAACGATATGGATCAATTAAACTCTAATATTCCAATTGCTGGATCATTAGAAACTGGTAGAGTTGAAAGAGGTGAAAACTCTAAACAAAAATTTAAAGAGATTGATATGGAGTTTGATAACTATCACATATCATCAGTTGTTTTAGAGATGTTACCAGAAAGTAGAAAACCAATTGAGGCAAAAAATATAAAAACAAAACAAAGGCAATTACTTTCTTCAGATGAAGTAGTTGAACTAATAAAAAAGTTATCTGATTTACATTCTACTGGCATCCTAACAGATGAAGAATTTTTGGAAAAGAAAAAAGAATTATTATCAAAGATATGATTAAAAAAAGAGAGACTAAAATAAGTCTCTTTTTTTATATAAAAACTTTTATAGATTTTACTATATCTTGACACTTATCAAAATCTATACTAGTCAAACCATCCCAATCCTCAGTATAATTTGTACCATGTAAAAAAGTTGTAACTAATCTAATCATTTTTCTTATATCATTATCATATGATCCACTGAAGTGATCTTTCATTATTATATATTTCTTAGATAACATTTCTAAAGAATATAAGTTATCCAACTTAGTTGATTTTAACTTATCAACAATATATTTACCAGACTCTTTTATAGTCAATAATAAATTACCAAATTTTTCATTTTCTGCTAATATCTCATAAATTCTATTATCAAAATTTTCAAATTCTTTTTTAGACTCTTTAATCTTATTAATATATGAAACTATTGAATTAAAATACAATTCCACATCACTACTACTATTATTTTTAACACTCAAAATAAGATCCTGTATAAGTGTTAAAAGATTTTGAACTGAATTAAAAATAATATTTTTAAAACCTATCATATCAAATATAAACCACTCTGATATTAAGTTAGCTAAGAATATATTTAATTTATCAAAATTAACACCCTCTGTTGAAATACCATATCTAGTTATTAACAAATCAGAATATCTTTTGATGTTAATTTCTTTTAATTCATCATTAGATAAACCGAGTGGACCACCAATAATACCAGATTTAGAATCTTGTCTTTTAGTTCTTGTATCAGATGGATTTTCAAAACCACCTCTTTTTAAAATTTTATCAACATTTATAAATATACCAAAATCAGCATCACTTTTAATTTTACCAAAACTTTTTGTTTTAAAACGAGAAATACTACCATCATTAGATAAATCTAAATTAAATATATCTGGATTATCCAATTCATCTTCACCATTATTAACTTTATAATCTAATGGTTTATCACCTGGTTCATAAATAGAAAGAAAATAGTGGTCTTGAAAAATTCTATCCGGAGTTGAAATTCCCCAACCATAATTACCATAAACATCACCAACAATATCATTTGGATAAGAACCTTCCGAATCATCATTGTTATGCATAATAAACCTTTTTTCAAGAATTCCGCCACTTAAATAGATTTCACCAGCTGTTAATGGACCATCCCAAGTATTCACATCACCACCATCATCATGTTCTATATAACTCCAAGAATCCTCATACAAATAAGCAATTACTCTCATACCGGTTTCTAATTTAGAATATGAATCCAAATCTTTATTTACTGGAGTTAAATTACCTGTTTTATATTCGGCTCCTAAAAAACCATTTCTTATTTTTTCGAGTAATTCTTCTGGTAGTAAATTGGCTTCATCAGAACTAATTTCAGATTGTTTAAAATTACCAATAGCTGTTTTACCTAAATACTCACCATCTTTTGAGAACCAAAACTTAATACCCCAAATACCAAATTCATTATTGAACTCTGTTGATTTTATTGGATATAACTCTCTTCTTGATTTATAAATAATATCAGAATCTTCTATTTTATCAATAGGAACTCCAAATGAACTAAAGATTTTATTTAAATCTTCTAAAAATCTACTTTTACTTCTTTCAGAAACACCACTAGATTTTAGATAACTATTCATCTTAGAAAGAATAGTTGCTTTAAAAGCTTCATACAATTTAATATACTTCATAAACTATATATTAAATTTATTTTTTCAAAATTAAAAAACCACTCATTGAGTGGTTTAATTTTTATCCTCCGTAAACATCGACCACAAATCCATCTCTTACCCGGAAGTTTAATCTATTTGCGTTGATATCTAACATATCTGTCATAATTGATTGACCATTTGTTTCAGTTACTCTAACGATGAATCCACCATCTTCAGCATACTTAGTTGCCTCTTCAATAGTTTTTCCTTTATACTCTTTTTCGGAAAACATACCATTATTTCTAACTCTATTAAACATAAAATTACTTTTTATTTTTATATACTAATTAAACTTTTAAGTTTAAATATTCTTTAACTTTTAAAAGCATATATTCTGTTATAATATCAGATGGGTTTAAACTATCAAGAAACTTAATATCAACTTTAACCGCTTTACTCAAAGCCTCAGCTTTAGAACCATCACCTTTAGCAATAACTTCATGATAATCTCTTTCATTAAGTGGTAAGATAAATGGATAATATTTTGATGTAGAACCTTTTGTAGCAAAAAGAGGTTTCATATCTTCAACAACGTAATCTTCTCTAACTACAATACCAGCTTCTTCTTCCAATTCTCTGAATAATGCAGTTTTCGGATCCTCACCTTTTTCAATACTACCACCAACTAAAGTTAGATGATGGTCTTGACCAGTTACATATTTAAATGTAGGAATATATTCATATCTCATAATGATTTGATTTGTTTCTATTAAAACCGGAATACAAATTATTGTATCACCACCCTTTATAATACTCCAATCATCATACTTGATTATTGAGAAATGGTCTCCTGAAAAAACTACTTCATCGGCTTGTTCTTTATCTTTCTTAGGCTTTAATTTTGAAAACTTAGGTAAATTATTATCCATCTATTTATTTTACTTTTCTTATATATTAAAATTTATAATTGAGAGTTGGTTTTCTAGCCTTAATTTGACTTTTAGTATTGTTTAATTCTGTATTACCCATTTCTAAACGAGCATTTTTACGTTTTAATACTAAACCTTCTATTAAATCAATTGGAGTAAGTTTATCAAATAACATATTGAAGTTATTCTCATAAGATTTAACACGGTAAACATTATCAGAGATATCAAACAAGTAATCTTTTTCACACTCATTTTTATGGAACATATCATCTAATAACTTAATACGTTGTTCAAATGTTTTACCAATAAGATAATCTCCATCATTAACAAGAATATCAAATATTACAAATTTATGATTGAATGATTTTCTTGTTTCATCAGATTTATTTTTATTCAAGTATTCACCATTAAGAACAGTCCAACCACCAGTTCCTTGATATAAGGCTAATATCTCTTCATCCTTAATCTCAAAACGTGTTAGTCTATCATTATGTCTATTCATCTTAAATACTTTCACACCGTCAGTAAAAATTACACAATTTGAACCATTTAATTTTGGCTGACCTATAAAAGTACCATCGTCATAATAACCCAAATCTTTTGCTGGTATAGCATTTTGAGGTCTTGGTGGGAAAAGATATCTATAAGAATTATATTTCATGAGTTTTTATTTATCTTGTTTTAACAAATCATTTAATTCATCAACGGTTATTACCATTTCAACATTTGTTAGATTTTGTTCACCAATCGGTTTAGATAATTGATTGTATATCCAAGTTTCCCGAGCTTTTAGTTTTACCTCACTCGCTTTATCAAATGACATCGGATCAGCGGATATAATATCCCACTCTGGTTTACTATCTTCAACCCATTTTCCAATAACAACATATTTATTCTCCATATCTTTTTACTTTCTACAAATATAATAAAAAAAGAAAACACATACAAATAATTGTATGTGTTTTTTGAGGTTGGGGATGGAATTAAACCACCGTAAAAAGCATTGCGTGCCTTTGCCTATTCTCTCGACCACCCGACCATTTTAGAATGGTAAATCATCTTCAATATCAGAAACAGAGTCAGATGATTGATTATACTCTTTGTTAATATACTCCATATACAACTGAGCTTTATAGTCATCCATCAGTCTAAGAAAGTCATTATATTGATTCATGTCTAATTGAACATTTTCAATCAAATCGTAAGCCATGTTATCTATAGTCATATCCGTTTGTTTTTGTTATACAAATATAAGGAATTAATTCCAATTTTTATCAATTCTATCAAAAAAATCTCCAATAGTTACCGGCTGAGTATAATTAGGTTCTCTCAACCCCAAAACTATATCAATTCTACGATTTCTCATTTCTATTTTACCATAAATACTTTCCATATCTATATAACTACCATATAAACTTGGATCAACAACATCCCATCTACGAAATGCTTTTTTAACAACTTTATAACCCCAATCAAATTTTGGTAATTGTATATAATCATAAGGTTGACAATACTCATAATCATCACAATAACTTTTACCACAATTATCACATGCTGAGTAATCCCAATAATCATCATCCCAGTCCCAATATGTATACCAACTTTCTAATTCCAATTTTAAATCGAAATCATCTCCTAATAAATCTTTTTTACTTTTATATTTTTTTAACGACATTACTACTATTTATTAAATCTATATGAGAAAGTTTTTCTAAATCATCACCAGATTTAAAAAGTAAGAAAGATGTAGTGAAATATTTTGAATAAATCTCAGTATCATCTATATGTAAATCAATATTATTATCTTTACAATACTTACCTTTTATACTATCCCATAATTCAGAGTCAAATTTCTTTTGAGTTTTACCATCCGGGAATTGTATTCTACCATTTTCTTCAGATCCAATACTTTTTAAGTAATCATAAACAGAAAAATAGTGAGTGTATTTAATACCACACTGATCAACAAGATTAATCAATTCTTGGTTCCAAGAACCACCGGTGATAATATGGACTTCACCACCTTTATCAATAACAGACTTACTCATAAATTTGAATACTTCTGGCTTACTATCTATCACACCGTGTATATCTAATCCTAATTTCATTAACTTAAAATTTCATCAATTTTATTATCTCGTTCTTTAGAAATTATAACAGATTTTACTTCCGGTATATTTAGAATATAATCCATTATATATCTTGGAATTGCATCTTTTTTATTTGGATCAAAATAATCAACTCTTTTACAATTTGCGAATGGATTTTTCTTAGATAATTTTTTAAAATCATCCTTATCCAATGTGAAAATTTCATATGATAAGTTCAAACCACCACGAACAAGTTTACCACTTTGCTCAACCAATACTGCTATATTTTCAAATCTAACGAAATACATAACGCAAATATATGAATAAATTTCTATTTATACTAATCCTGTCTAGAAAGTTTAATATTATAGATAATTACTAATGTAGTATGTGAAATTTCAGCAATCGCCATACCTTTAAATAAAGACAATAAAATTATTGGAAAGACCGCCATTGATATAGAAATAATGACTTTATGTCTCCAATCTTTATAAGATAAATATTTTCTATTTAAATATGAATATAAGAAAATTGTAAATGGATAAAAGAAAAAATATAAACCAGCAAAAGTATTATGAACAACACCCCAATTCATGTTAAAAAATCCAACCGAAAATAAACAAAGAGAAAGAAATCCAAATAACCAATAAAATATCTTTTTATATTTAACTCTATTGTTATTTTTCAAATAATAAAATGAGTTTATAAAAATAGAAATAGCGAATGTACAAACTGCGGTATTCCAAATTCTACCTATCCATCCCCTCTTACCCCATTTAGATAATTCAATTTCTCTAATATCAAAGTTGGTGAATTTCCAAGAAATTAAAAATACACCTAAGAATAGGAGTATTGATATCCAGGTTTGTGCCTTTCTAACAATTTTGATTAACTCTTCTCTACTAGACACATGGAAAGTAATATTTTAGAGTGGTAAACCACCTTACATATATATTATTATTCAAATATCTTATTTAACTTATAATCTCTCAATGTTATTTTTAAGTCGGATTTACTTATATTTAAAGTCATATGCTTTCTGTAATTTCTAACCGTTTCATCAGGGTGTTTTATATCTAATCTAAAAACATACTGACTATCAGTTTCTCTAATAGCATAAGCTTGTTCAATTATATAATAATTCAACTTAGTCTTGGACTTATAGTAATCTAAAATCCAAGACTGAGTTTCATTATTTTCACCCAACAGTAGTTTCATAACAAGTTGTTATTGCTTTAATCAATCTACTAATAGTTTCTCTCATTCCTAAGATACTCATAGTAGTCATTAAGTCTGGTCCAGAAACACCACCCACAAGAGCCATTCTTAATCCTGGCATCACTTTACCCATTTTAATACCATTGATACTACAAATATCATTAATCAAATCTTTGATATCCATCGGATTGTCAAAGTTTAAATTTGAAGTACTTGAGATGAAACCATCAATTGTATTACCAAATACTTTAACAAAGTTTTCGTCAATTTTCTTAATATCAGAAATAACAGGATCATTGAAGAAAAGATCAACAATCGTATTCAAATCGTGTTTGAATTCAGATCTTTCTTTAGCCAAGTCAATAATTTTACTCAATTTATCATCAGAGTATCTCTTATCCTTGATAGTGATAAATGATTTCAAATCATCATTTGGTGTCATTCTCAAGTAATGAGCGTTTAACCATTTAGCCTTATCCATATCGAAACGAGCTCCAGCCTTGTGAACTCTATCCAATGAGAATGAATTAATCATATCGTCAATAGACATAAATTCAACATCACCACCTGGATTCCAACCCAATAAAGCTAAAAAGTTCAATAATGCATTTGGATCAAAACCCTCATCATGAAATCCTTTATACGAAACTACATTACCCTTATCATCCAAACCATCACCACCAAATGGAACCACAGGAACACCATTCTTCAAAGCTGATCTTTTTGATAGTTTTGATTTACCATCCGGGTTCAAAATTAATGGTAAATGAGCAAATGTTGGAACTTTTCGACCAAGAGCATTATAAATCAAAACATGCATTGGTGTTGATGGTATCCACTCTTCACCACGTATAACATGAGTGACACCCATATTATAATCATCAGATGTATTAGCTAGGTGATATGTTGGTATTCCATCACTCTTAACCAATACTTTATCATCAATAACATTAGTATTAAATACAATAGTTCCTCTAATTTCATCATCAAAAGAAACTTCCATATTTTCAACAACCTTAAATCTTATAACATAAGGAACTTTATTTTTGATCAATTCATTAACCTCATCATTTGATAATGATAATGAATTTTTCATACTCATACGAGTTTTATAATTATATGAAAAATTTGGATCATTTTTTCTAGATAAATCCAAATCACTACTTGAATCAAAAGCATAATATGTGTTCCCACTTTCTAATAAAGATTTAATCTCATATGAATAATCTCTCTCAGTTTGTCTATAAGGACCATTATCACCACCGATCCAAGGATCTTCATCTGGTACTATACCTAACCAATCTAATGTATTTTTAATATACATCTCAGCATCCGGATCAAATCTTTTAGAATCAGTATCCTCAATTCTAATTATAAATTTACCATTATGCCTTTTAGCATATAGATAACTATATAAACATGTTCTGATACCACCAATATGTAGTTTCCCGGTAGGTGATGGGCTAAAACGCGTAACAACTTTACTCATATTCATTTTATTTTTTATTTATACAAATATAATAATAAAATTTAATATATAATGAAATACATTAAATTATTTGAAAACTTTGCTTTATATTAAATAAAAAACCCACTCTTATTGAGTGGGTTTTTGTTTTTATCCATTTTTCGCACTCCATGCGTTGTATAGGTCTGTATCATTGAAGATTCTTAGTCCTTCTTCAAAGCTCTTGAAGAAATCCTCGAAGTCAAAGTATACCTCAAGTTTGTTGTCTCCTTCAAATTCCTCTTCACCATAGCTGTTTCTAGAAACGCCGCCTTCCTCTGTCAATTCTAACTTTCCTTGGTATAGAACTGCATTGGTCCATGCGTGAAGTATCTTAACCTCGCCACTTATTGTACCAACTTCGTTAGAGTTGTTCCAGATTTCTACCTTGGCTTGGTCCATTCTTACACTAAACCCACTGCCGCTACCTTGATAGTCGTCTTCAGCCTCAATGTCGTCTTGATTTATACCTAAGTTTTTAGAAACTTCTACCAAAGTATCGGCAAAGTCTTGTAAAAAGCTTGAACGGTATCCTAAACTTTCTACATGAGAAAGATAAAGATCACCAGCCTCTTTAAATGATTTTGATTTTATTAGACTAGAAAGCTTTGTTGTGTCTAGTCCGTTGTCTCCTTCAAAATCTTCAAATAGTTTGATGTATTTCATGTTATTATTATTTTTTTTATATACTATATATAAAATCAAAAAACTATATTCCAAGTTCATCCAACCTTTTCAGTCTTCTGACACGATTTTTTGATGAGTATATGGGTAAAGATATATAAAATATCTAATTAAAAGTATTTTCATAAACATCTCTAATAGCTCTCACACCACTCGGATTAATCTCTCTAGTTCCTACACCAGCAAAGTTTTCATCAGTAATTTTAGGAACTTCTTTTAACTCAATAAACCTTAAAGAGTTATGAGACCATCTAAACCACTTATTTAGATTTTGATCAAATACATAAACTTCTCTATCATTCAGAATACCCATCATCACACAATAACCAGTACCACCAGAAACAATATCAAACTCAGATTTATTATAATAACCCTTACTATCTTTTTTACCAGATTTCACAATACTACCAATAGCAAATATTTGTTTAGAGTATTTTACTTGAGCCCAATTTCTAGCTAATAAACTCATATACTTATGAATACCATATCTTTTTAAATGTTTGTTGGCACGATTTATCTCATGAACACCTTCATTATAATCATCATCAGATATTTCAACTTTATTAGGAGTTGTATGTGACTTAGTTTTATATGAATAAGCATTAGTTTTCACACCAAACTGCTCACCAATTTCTTCCCAAACAGAATCAGCACCAATTGCACCACCAGAATGACAAATTACTCTTTCCCTCTTTAATGGTTTTTTACTAAAAATATCTTCCAACATACCTATTATAAATTAATTTTTAAATCATCAACATTCCAAATTGCTAAATCACCATCAACTCTGAAATATAAATCTCTTATATCAAGTGGTTCATTAAGTATATATTTTTTTAAAAAAATAAAATATTTACCACCATTACAACCAACTAACTCTTTATTTATGAAATTTCCATCAAAGTCATAAAAAGAATGTACTCTAAAATCTTCTACCAATTCAACTGTGAATGGTCTAACTCTAAACATATCTGGTAACTCAGATACTAATTTTAAATCATCCAAATTTTCATAAGAGTAAATAACTTCATCATATTTAATAAACTCTAATTTAAGATTAGAATCTACTAATGAGTTTATAACATCTTCAATAATAACTCTCTGAGCTCTTACCTGTCTTTTCGGATTTAAATGTCCAAAAATATATTGTCTAAAATGTTTAGAATAATGAAAAACCTCTGGTATATTAAATTTATTTAATAAATCTGAGTAACTATCACCTAATTCATTAACAAAATTAGGATCATACTTTTTAAATACTTCCCAGTTTGCTTTTACAATATCAATAGAAACATATTTTTTATTTGATTGAAATTCAAAATTTTTATTGATGAACAAATCAGGAATTAAATTATCATCATTTAATTCATTATAAGCACGTGTTGTTTTTAAGTAATCAATTATCTCATTTGTTTTATTAATCTTATATTCAAAAACATCACTTATTTCAGTTTCAACTTCTTCATATAATGTTTGAAGTTTATCTATATTAGACCAACGAGGTAGTTTAGAATATTGATTTATATAATACTCTAAATTGTCATAAGACGGTACATTTAAGTCAAATAGTTTACAAAAACTTTTTATATCTTTCATAATAATTTATTTAATTGATGATCATCTTCAACACATAAACCATATCCAGATTTACCATCAGCCTCTGGATCAGCATTGAATTGTAAGTCACCTCTACCTTTTATATTGTAGTGAGAACCAAGTTTAAGTGTTTTGTATTCTTTGATACACATAACACTCATACAATCACATCTGTCTTCCATATACTTTTAATTTTAGATTTTCTTAACTTTATATCTCTAATCTTAGATTTGATTTCTATATAATCATCTAACAACTTATTATTAGTTGATTGACTTAAACCATAATAAGAATTGACTTGAATCTTTAACCAAGATGCTTTTATTTCTAATTCATTCATTATAAATCTCCGTGATGGTCAATTTTCTCAATACTTCTTTTAGACATAATATTAGTAATGTCTCCAATGTTAAATGGTCTATATTCTCCAAATTTCTTATAAGCCACATCAACACCAACATCCATAGATCTACCAAAGTCTGGAATTGATCCATGTGAGTGACCATAAAGATGTATAACACCTTTATGACCACCCAACCAAACTCTATGTGAGTAGTGAGATAAAAACATTTTAGTTTTACCCAATTCTAATGTTAAAACATCTTGTACACTTGAAAATAGTTCAATTGGATTAAATTGACCACCATCAAACGGATAGTTTTTATCTATTATATGTTGGTCATGATTTCCCAAAATCAAGTGTATATTTTTACACACAATATATTTTCTAAATTGTAGAATATTTTGAGCTCCACCAAAACTCCAATCACCTAAGTGATAAAGAATATCATCCTCTTTAACATATTTATTTATACCATCAACAAGAGCCATATTCATTTCATGTACCGAGTTAAAGTTCCTGTAACCCGAAGACCAGCTTGATATTTTAGGACCTGCTATGTTAGTGTGTCCAAAATGACTATCCGAGGTAAACCATATATTCATAATTTTAATTTTTTCAATTTTTTTATTATTAATTTTTCTATAATATCACTTCCATAAATTTCACTAATACAAACACCATTTGAGTTATAAAATTGATAACATTCTAACTCACCAGTTGGATCACAGAATATCTCACCATTAATCTTTTCACCGTTTATACTAAGTAAAACATGGTAACAAATCTCATCTGATAAATTTTCAACACTCTTAACTCTAAATCTTGCTGATGTTATATCATTATATTTTTGAAATCCTAAAATTTTCATATCTATTTTTTTACAAATATACAAAATAACTTCCATAGTTTAATATATACTCTATTAAAATAATATCAAAATATGAAATTTATAAAATTATTCGAAGCATTTGAATCAACACTATTATCTAAAACACTTAATTATGTTAAGGGTGAATCTAAATCTAAATTTTTAGATGGTATAAAAGCTATTTGTAACAAATATGATTTTCCAGAAAATAAACTAAATGATAGTTTCTTTGATTATTTACCTTATAGTAAAGCTTTAAATTATAGATTAGTAAAAGGTGAAAAAGGTAATCAAGTTGATTGTAAAGCAAAATCTGTTGATGTTTTTGGTGATAAAGGAATTGCTGATGGTGAATGTAGAGCTGGTAAATTACCAAAGAAATGGGGAACTGGATCTAGAAGAGTTGAATGTCCAACTTGTAAAGGTACTGGTAAAATTGGAGAACCGGATGGTAGTGATAAAGTATTACCACAAGATGTTTTTAAGTTTTGGTTTGATGAAACTGGTAAATATGTCTCAACAACATATAATTATGTCAAAGACGAAGAATCAATCAACAAGAATAAAGAAGTTTTTATACAAAAATACTGGTGTTATAATGGTGATATTTTAGATGATTATGAATTTATTAGACATCTCGATGTTCCACATTTAACACCGTGTACTATGTACTTTGATAGAAGAGAGTGGGATGATAAGAGAGGCACTCCTGGTTTCTTATGGCAAGGTCGTTATTTTATTCATAATAATGCAAATAGAGATGGTAGTACTCCTGATGGTCGTGAATGGAAAAATTACGGTCGAAAATCATGGTCAGTAGGTGGAGGTGATGGTTACATGTTATTGTTTGGTGATGTTGAAAATCAAAATTCACAAATGATAATTAACTTTGAAAAAAGTAGAACAACCGGAAAAACCACTTTTAAACAAGAATCAGTAAATGAAACTACATTCAAAAAAACTTTAGCTGAAGCTAAATTTGCTATAGTTTTAGATGTAACTAAATTACAATCAACAGAATTTACTAAAAAATCTACAACTATAAAAGATAGAACTGAATTCAAAAAAGATGTAATTGGTGGAGAATTTGGTATTAAAGATGCTGATATCAAAAAACAAAACATGGATAGATATATTTCTAAATTAAGTGATGTTAGTGGTGATAAATTAGATATAAGTAATTTTGATAACTACTTCTTTAGAATACTTGGATTTAAAAATATACTTTTCAAAATTATAAATAGTGGTAATGATACAAGATACAGAATATCTAAAAATTTAGAAGATATTCTTAATATGAATATCAAATTAGTAAAAGCTGTTAACAAAGCAAAAGCTAAAAGAGGTGAGTATGTTGAACCAAAAGATGAAGTTTCTTTATTATCAAACTCATTAAAGTCATACTTCAAAAGAGAAATGGATGTAAATAGGAAAAACATAGATAATCTTAAACAAGTTGAATCTAGATGTGATGAGAAACATTTAGTTCTATTACGATCTGTTGAAGAGATTAGTAATACAATTTATCAAAAATTAAAATCATTAGGTAAATTAGAAAGTGTTGATGATGCTGAGATTTTAGTTGAGAAAATCAAAACTATTGAAAATCTTATTTGGAATAAAAGATATGAGTGGTCTAATTTTAGAATAAACTCAATTAGTTCTATAGTAGGTGTTCCATTAGCAACAAAAAGTCCGGAAGAGATTAGAAGAATCTGCAACGCTTTAAAAAATGTAATAGAGAAAGTATGAAGTACCTAAAGTTATACGAAGCATTTGAATCCATTATTTTATCTAAAACTTTAAAATATTTATCAAAAGGGAGCAAAGACTCCTTTTTAAAAGATGTTAAACAAATATGTGATGAAATGGATTTTCCATATTCAAAACTAAGTGATGAGTATTTTGAATACTTACCATTTAATAATGCACTTAAAAAGATTGATGGTGATAATAAAATCTATAAGTTTTGGTTAAATAGTGATGGTGATTTAATAAACACAACCTTAACAGATGGTGAAATTTTAAAACAAAAATATACAGATGGTGATTCAATTGGTGAAGATAATGATTATGTTGGTGTTGATAAGATATACACTATATATGGTGAATTGAATGAATTAGAAGATAGAAGTAAAATTATAATATTATTTAGAGGTGATTCAAAACCTACTTTAGCCACACTTTTTGAAGATTCTGGTGACTATTTTGCTATACATGACAATCGTTATTATGATGGTGGTCATCCCGACTATCATGATTATGATGAGTGGAGTGAATATGGTGAATACTCATGGTCTCTAAGAGGTACTGATTTTTCTAAAATTCAATTAGCTGTTCATATAGATAGTGTAGTTAATGATGTTAAAGAAGGTGAAATAGATTATTACTCATATAATAAAAAGTATAAACCAGAACATAAAAAGAATGGTAACTCATCAAGTAAAAAATATTTAGATGGTGCTGAATTTGCAATTCTTCTTAACACTAGTAAGATTAGTAATTTCCAACCTAAAAGTAAAATACAATCTACTAGAAAAGAAATTAAGTCCGGTGCACAAGCTTTGAAAAATCCAGAAGATATTAAAAAATCTAACTTAGAAAGAAGATTAATGGAGATTGCTAAAAAAGAATTTAACATTAATACGTTTAATGAATTATTCAATAAAGTTCTTTTTGATAAGTATATACTATTTTTTAATTTAGATGATACAATTAAAAGTATTAATCAGATTATAAAACTATGGGAAGATCCAGTTGATTCAGCTGAGGATCATATGAATTCCTTGATAAAATGGCATAATACACTTACTAATGGAACAATTCCAACTAAAAGTGAAGTTGAAACGTTTTTTGGAGATGCTACTACTAATAATGGAAGAGATAGAGATAAAGGAGCTAAACTAACATTACAACATTATGGAAAAATCAATCAAGATGAAATTAAATCTGTAATAAAAATGATCAATAATAAACTAATCCCACACGAATTGCAACCAATCACAGTAAACTTAAATATATCAGCGATTATAATAGAAGATAATAAGATTATAGGATTTGTTGATAAATATAACCAACTTAAACGATTTACTACACCAATAAAAATTATATCTAGAAGAAAATACATACCATTAAAAGAACTTACAGAAGAAGAAACCACAGAAGAAGAAGAAACTACAGGTCCTGAAACAATTACTGAACCAGAAATTACAGAAGAAGTAGAAACAATTACTGAACCAGAAATTACCGAAGAAGAAATTACCGAAGAAGAAGTTCCAGAAGAAATTACAAAGACTTTACCTAGTGTTACTACTATAAAAGGAGATGATTACATTGATTTAAAAGAAGAACTTGAAAAAGCACAAGAAGTAGAACCTAAAGAAATAGCTGAGAAAATAAGATGTTTAGAGGGAGAACAATTTGATGTTAATGAACAACGTTGTTTACCTTGTACACATTATGGTCTAGTATGGGATTCTCAATATAAATTATGTAAACAAATGTTAAAAGAAGATATTATCGAACAAAAAGATGATAAAATTGATATAAAAACTGATAAACTCAAAATACTGTTTGATACAAATGATAATATTATAGGATTTCTAGATGATAAATAAATACTTTAATCTGTAAAGTTATTTAGAAAATTAATTTCTAAATAAAATATAAATAGGTATGGATAACTTAGTTGATTACATTAAAAAAAACTATCCCAAAGTAATCTTTACACCTTTTAAATTTAAACAGTCACGCGCTTTAGCTTTTATAATCGCCGATAACAAATTAGTTATTGGTTATATAAATG
>ENA-OSIY01000600-OSIY01000600.1-marine-metagenome-genome-assembly--contig:-NODE-600-length-20123-cov-19.896987_pt1 | contig 20123 bp, 9 predicted proteins | sample MGYA00237884_ERZ534233 | MGnify/ENA primary metagenome ERZ534233 (study PRJEB26412, sample SAMN06343840) | marine metagenome | isolation source: estuarine water | place: USA: Columbia River Estuary... | reverse complement strand
GATATGGCTAAAGTAGCTGGTACCAATGCAGAAAAAGCCTTTAAAAAGCTACCGGCTACAATAGATAAAGTTTCAGCACTATCTAAAGATGCTACAACTTTTAGTAAAACAGCCAAAACAGATTATGCTGCATTAGCTGGTAAAGATCCGTTTGCTCTTACAACTGCAGAAATAGCATCTTTAGATCGTCGTGCTAGCGATTTAGCTAAACGAAATTCTGAAGAAGCCGCTAGGCTTAAGGCACATGTAGCTCAATTAAAAGCTATTCGTGCAGGTGCTAAAGATGCTGGTTCAATTGCATCGGAAGTTCTTATCAAAGGAACAGAATCAGGACTGACTACACCGGGTTCTAATGACATTATAAATAAACGTATACTAAACAAATTGTCTAGCGATACTATAAGAGTTACAACTGCAGAAACTCAAGCAATTTATGGGTCTAGAGCAGCATACACAAAGTTAAACGAAGAAATTGCTAAAGCTAGGGCTGGAACATTAGTAGTACAAACGGGTACTAATAAAGATGGTTCTGCAATTACACAACAAGCTCCAAAAATTACAGCGCTTCAAGCAGGATTAACTCGTACATCCGGAACAATTGGCATAGTAGCACAAAAAATTGGCTCACTAGTTTCAGCATTTGGAGCATGGGGTGTGGCTATAGGTGCTCTTATTGGAGCATTTGCTTTACTTGATTCTTGGTTTACAAAAACAGAAAAAGAAGTAGACGCTTTTAATAAAGCAATGCAAACTACTTCAGATGCAGTTGATAATTCAAAGAGAACTTTAATAGCTCTTGCCAGACAACCTGGGATAGCTACAGCTTCAATTCAAGGATTTTTTGCACTTTCAAATGCAAGCAATACTACAACTGATGCAATTGAAACACAAATAGACGCTACAAAAGCCCTATTGAAGGGATTGCAGAATAGCGCCTGGGATCGTGCAATAGATAATGTTAAGGGATTGTTTAATAAAGATATTAACTCTGATTCAGCAAAAAATCTTGCTGAGACTGTACAGCAACAAGTACAAATATTTCGTGCAGCTGGTATGGGCGAGCAGGCAGAAGCAGACTTTAAGAAAGCTATCGGTGTAAATAGCTTAGATCTTGTAACTGTAGCTGAAAGATTTAAAACAAGTACTAGTGCACAAGATGAGTTTAAAAAGTCAAATAAAGCACTTGCAGTTGATCTAGCAGAGGGTAGTGCTGATCTTCAAAATTTTAAAACAGCTACAGAAAATGTAACAAAAGCTTACGATGAGTTTATTCAATCTACAGCTTCTAGTAATCCTCTATTTAAAGTAGGGGCAGCTTTAGAAGATTTATCCGTAACCATGGATAAAATAACAAATCAAAGTCTTGTGAGAATGAATGCTGCTTTTAATGATTTAGCAAGTAATCCTAAGAAAATTGCACAGTTTGGGCCTGAATTTGTAGCACAATTTGTTACAATACGCGCACAATTTAAAAGCACATTAGAAGAGTATTCAGCATATTCACTACAACTCGCTAACATAGACGCTGAAATTGCTAAAAGAACTGAAGAAAAAAACAACGCTACTGGTACTCAATGGTATCAGATGAGCTGGGGTATGGGAATTCAAGGAAAAGGTGCAAAAAGTGCTGAAGAACAAAGAGGAGAAAAAACACAACAAATTCAGGCTCTTCAAACTGCTAAGAAAACTATAGAAAGCGTACAGCTTGGCATAGATACCAAAGTTTTTGGTGAAGCCAAAGATTTATTTGTTAAAGGTGTTGATGCTTCTTTTGCTAAAGGTTCAAAACTTATATATGACGCTTTAGGACAAGCAACTGCAAAAGCTGCAATAATTATTGCACAAGCAGGTATAGGGGCTTTAACAGGCCAACGTGCTGCAGAAGCATCTACTAGAATAAAGCAGGACGAAATAAAAATTCAAATGAATTTAATTCAATCTAATATTGAATTAATAACAAGTAATACACTACTAACCGCAACAATTGAAGAAAGTAATGCCGTGATGGCATTAGCTAAATCTCAAAAAGATGGAGATCCTACAAGAGTAATATCAGCAAAAGAATCAGAAGTACGAGCAGCCGGTATCTTTAAACAGGCTATGGAGAAAGTGTCCAAAGGCGAGATAAAAACCAATAATTTAAACAGTATGCTTACAAGTGATGATCCTCTAGCAAATGCTTTGTTAAAACAGCGTTTTATAAAAGTCCAAAGAGAAACTGCAGCACAAGAAGCTAACAGAACAACAACCGCTGCACAAGGTGTGGCTAATACTATTGAAGGCAGACGAACATCAGTTTTAGGTAACTTAGAAGATCTAAACAAAGAGCGTAATCTTAGAAACGATATTCTACAACAGCAACAATCCGGACTTGATATTTTAGCTAGTATTGATACACTTAACAGTGTTCAAAGAACACAAGAAAAAATAGAGTTAGAAAATACAGTTTTAAAAACTAAGCAGTTACAAGAAATAGCCGGATATACTGCAGCTATTAATATTGCTCAAGATCTTGGTACCGAAGATGGCAAAAAAGAAGCTGAATTTCAGCGAGATTTATTAGAAATAGTTAGAAAACGTCAAAAAGTTGAAAACGATAATAAACCTATATCAGACAGACTTAGAATTAAATTAGCTGAATTTGACGTTGCAAGTAAATTAAATGCATTTAATGAAGCACTGCTTGATCAAGACTTAGCTAGACTAGGCATAATTAGTAGTTTAGTGGGTTTTTCAACAGAACAAAACGTTCTGGCGACCGCTAGCCTAGAAAACAAAAAGCAAGAAAACAAGTTTGCACTTGAGTTGAGAAAGATTACAGATGAAATTGCACAACTTCAACAAGATACAGTTAGAGATAATACTCAAAGCATTGCTTTAAAACGAACAGAGTACTCACTAGTTACTCAGAGACAAGAAAAAGAAAAAGATAACAAAGGTTTACAAGACCAATTAAAGTTATTAGAAGCACGCTTTACCCTAGAACAGAAACTAGCAGGATTTAAGAAAACTACAGCAGATGCCCAAAGCCAACAAGCAGAAGACGAGTTGAACTATAGAAAAGAACTTGGTTTAGTTACTAGTTTTGACGCTGTCAAAGAAAAAGCAGATTTAGACAGAGGTCGAATAGCTAGAGAAACGGCACAAGGACAATCCGAGATAGATAAGCAAATAGAACAAAGATCTATACTTGAAAAACGAAAGCAAGATATTGAGTCTGACGGAATTTTTGTAGCAACTGAAGTGCGTAAAGAAATAGATGAGATGACTAGGTCTATAACTGCACAAAGCACAGCATTAGAAGCTACTAACAAACAAAAGCTAAATGCCGTTGATTTAAACGAAAAGCTTGGCAGTAAAATGACTGGCTTTTCTAAAATTGTAGAAAACAGTTTTCAAAGTATGGGTGATGCTTTAGCCGATTTTGCCAAAACTGGTAAGCTAGACTTTAAAGGATTAGTGGATCAGATGTTACTGGATTTACTCCGATTTGAAATGCGTGCACAAATGTCCTTACTTTTCAAAAGTGTAGGAGGGTTGCAAGGTATGATGAATATGCTTCTGGGAGTAGGCCCAATTACAGCAGATCCTTCTAGATTAGTAGATTTAGTTGGCGGTAGCGTAATGAATAATTCTTTAGCCAAAGGCGGAGTATACGATGCTGGACTTAAGATGTACGCCAAAGGCGGAATGTTTACTAATTCAGTTGTTGATCAACCTACATTATTTAAGTTTGCCAAAGGTACTGGACTAATGGGCGAAGCAGGACCAGAAGCCATTATGCCCCTAAAGCGTGATAGCAACGGTAACTTGGGAGTCAGATCAGGCGGTAGCGGCGGTAATGTAGATGTGGTTGTTAATAACTACGGCAACGAACGTGCGACTACTAAAGAAACCACTGATTCACGTGGCAATCGTCGTATTGAAGTAATCGTAGGCGATATGGTAGCAAGCGAAGTAGCAAGACCAGGAAGCTCAGTACAACAATCACTAGCAGGTAGCTTTAATAATAAGCCTGCATTAGCAAGGAGATAAATATGGCAATTCCTTCATGGTCAGCTCAACCTTTACCACAAGTACCACAAAAAGGATTTTCAGAGTCTATTGCACTGAACGTTATACGTTCACCAATGGACTCTGGTCCAGCTAAGATGCGTCGCAGAGGTAACGGTGTTAACTCAATGGATCTCTCATTTATTATGACAACTGCTCAATGCACAACACTAGAAAATTTTATTAAAAACACACTGCTCGGAGTTAAACGTTTTAGTTTTCCGCATCCTCGAACTGCAGCCACAGTTGAAGCACGAATTATTCCACAAGGTGAAGGCGAGTTTTTTAAATTACAATATTTAGCACCAGGATATTGGAACACTTCATTAAAATTTGAAATACTACCATAATGAGCAGACTAAGTAGACTATCACCAGCAGCTATTAAAGCAATGTTTTCATCTGAAACAGATGAACAACTTATAATGCTTTTAACTATATTTGATCCTAATGGATCAACAGACCCAGCAGCCTCAACTACTCCTATTAGATTAAGTGATAATTATACTCAAAGACTATCTTCTACAACAGATGATGAAGTTATTTATGGAGTTGTAAGTAATTCACAGGAATATGTATTTATTCCGATGACCCTAAACTTACCTAATGAGCAAGAAACAGGACTAGGCGATTGCTCAATTTCACTAAACTTTGTTACTCCGGAAACAATAACAGTTATCAGAGACCACCTACGTATAAGAACCAAAGTTTTAATACAACTAGTAGTTTCAAGTAATCTAAATTATATAGAAGCAACCCTACAAGATTATTATATTACATCGGCAACATACAATGCCGAAACCGTTACTTTAAACTTAGGCATGGTAAACTACAATACTGAGCCGTTTCCTAGTTTTAGTTTTACACCTAGTTACTTTCCAGGATTATTTTAATGAATTATGATAAATATATTGGACTACCTTATCTAGACAATGGCAGAACTAAAACTGGGGTAGACTGCTGGGGTTTAGCTCGTCTAGTTTATCAAGGCGAATTTGATATAGATTTACCAAGCTATACTCAAGAGTACATTGGTGGAACCGATCCTCACATTGTCGAAGCAGTTAATTTATACAAAGATAACTGGCAAGAACTTGCCACGCCAAATATTGGAGACTTGTGTCTGTTCAATATTTTTGGCGAGCCTATGCACGTGGGTGTATTTATAGGCGAAAACAAGTTTTTACACTCGCGTCGTGGTAGCGATTCAGTAATTGAATCATTAAACAACACCAAATGGAAAAACCGTTTTGTAGGTTTTTATACGTATGCTCCACAAGCACAAATACAAGCAATTGGAGCACCGCACCCATTAAAACTTAGTGTATACCGAGACTGGACTGTGGCTGGTACTACTGTTCAAGACTTTGTAGAGTTTATACGCTCTAAATATACAGTAAGCACAGAACTAGTAAGTAAAATTGTAGTTATGATTGATGGCATAGTTGTGCCTAAGTCAGAGTGGTCAACAACTACTGTAAAAAAAGACCAACAAATCAGTTATAAAAGTGTTGCTGAAGGCAATTCAACAAGACGACTAATAATAGCAATTGCAGCAATTTATATTATTGCTAATGGAGGTGGTGCAGTAGTAGGAGAAATGTTAGGTGCAGAAGCTGGTAGTGCTACTGCCAAATTTGTAGGCTCGGTAGCTATTCAAATGGGTAGCATGATCTTGCAAAATGTTATTGCTCCAATTCGTCCACCAAAAACAAATGATCCTGGTAGTGCTCTTGGTTTAAACTTATTAAGTGGTACTGCTAATCAAGCAAGTCCCTATGCAGCAATTCCTGTTGTTTTAGGTAAAGTTAGATTTACCGGTATGTTGGGAGCTACCCCTTATATTGAGTCACTAACAGAAACAAACATTTTAAATCTTGCTGTTGTTTGGGGCTTTGGTCCTCTTTCAATAACAGATTTGTCTATTGGCGCTAAGCCCATAGACGACTTTTATTTTGGCGAACCTGCGTCTGTGCCAAGACCTATTATTATTAACGGATTTGCACGAGACTATGAGCTTAATGCAACAGGCGGTATTGGTGGAACTTTTAACAATCAGTATGGACGTGACGTTCAACAAAAACAAGTTAATCTAGAGTTAACAAATAATGCTAGTAATATAACAGGTGGTGCTGAAAATACTGCAACTAATATTACTATTAACGGTACTTTAACTCTTGGTACTGCAGCTACGATTATTCAAGGTACCAGTATTAGTTTTACTAGTTCTACTGGAACAGGTGGTGCACCTCTTGCTAATAAAATATACTATGTAATGACAGCAGTTACTAGTTCTACTACAGTTCGAATTACTGACTCGTATGCAAAAGCAATTGCAGGAACCGGAGAAGTTTTTGTTGCTGGTAGTATTACCGGAACAAATACAGTTCGAATTGGTGGAAATGGTACTACACGTAGATGGCAGCAAGTAGATTTAACACAAGATGCTGATGCAGTAGATATTGTGCTTTCTTTTCCAGAAGGCATGCGTAAAATTAATACTAAAAATGGTGACATAAGTCAAACTAGCTGTGGTATTGAAATACAAATGCGTCAATACAGCGCTTTAGCATGGCCTGAAGAAGATTCTAGCTCCTCACTAAACGTATATAGCTTTAAACCAGGCGATGCTAGTGCTTTTCAGTTATTTACAATGGTTCCTCCAGGAGATGCAGAAACTGGAGCAAACTTATATCGTTACACAACTTTTTGTGTTTCTCCTAGTGGGGGCATACAGCGATTTGACGGAGCTATAACAGATACATTTGGTGCTAATGCAAGTGATTCTATACAAGCATTATTTGCAAAAACCGCATATAGTTCTCTTTTAGGTACTTCTGCAACTAAAAGCTACCAACCTCAAATACCTACAGGATATTTACCAATCTATACTATCTATCAAGACCGTAATGGAACAGTTACAGAAATAACTCCACATCCTATAGCAACATACAGTGGTAAATCAGGTTTAACTTATTCATTAATTGAAATACAAGAAGGTAGTATGGGAATGGATTCCACACCTACTACATCACCAATTAAAACTATTAAAATAACTTCAGGCCGAGTTTACGGTGATGCTAGTGGGGCCGATCTTACTGCTGGTGAAGTAGAAATATGGAGTACCGATAACTTATTTACTGCTGCAAATGAAACCTTACTTGCACATGCTACTGGGCCTAGTAGTTGGGGCACTTTTTTAACAAGATATGCTGTTTGGAGCACTGTTGGTTATACAGTTCCAGCAGCAACTGCTGCAAATCCTGATGCTTACGGTGGTACATGGAATTTTACAGCACCTGGTGTTTATTTTCCTTATAGCGGATACTACACAGTAGAAGCTGCTGCAGATGATCAAGGCGAAATTTTAATTGGTGGAGTTCGAGCAGTACAAATACCTAAAGATACTACAAAAAACGCTCAAAGCATTAAAGGCTTAATCAAATTAAAAGCAGGTACACATGATATTGTGTTATCCGGAGTAGATAATCAGGCTGCACACAAAGGTATAGCTGCTAGAATTACTTATATTGCTAATAATGGAGTTAATGTACAAGCTTCTGCAAATACTATTCTTACTTTTGGTGAAGGTGCTTGGTTTACAAAACGCAAAGATGCTTTTAACTGGGTACACTCAGTTGAAAATATTACAAGAGCTAAATATCAAGTACGTGTTCGTCGTACGAACTCAGACGAAACCGAAGACGAAACCGACCAAAAAAAGTTTCATAAAGCAATTTTAACAAATGTTACTGCCTATGACAGTTTAAAACTACCTATGGAAAATCCACCGGGCTGCTTTTTAGCAAAAACTGGCATACGAGTACAAAGCAGTAGTAAAATAAATGGACAAATAGATGGTGTTAATGCCATGGTTCAAACTATTACTTGGGATTATGATAGAACCGCAGGTACTTGGACAAACTTACGAGAAACTAATAATCCTGCTAGTTTGTTTGCTTATGTATTAATGCATCCTGCAAATGCTTTCAGAGTTACATCAGACAAGATTGATCTTGTTAGTTTAACTGCATGGCATAATTACTGCAATCCTGTACCCCAAGACGTAAGTTCTGCAAATTTAATTACTGGTAGGTACTATACTATTAAAACTGCGGGTACTACTAATTGGATGGCTATTGGGGCTAAATCTAACAATGTAGGTGAAGGATTCTACGCTACTAGTACTTGGACTGGTGGTGGAGTTGCTACGTATCATCCTAAATTTGCCTACAATGCAGTTTTATCTAGTACACAAAGTGTAATGGATACACTACGAGACATATGTGCAGCTGGCAAAGCTAGCCCTACATATATTGATGGTAAATGGGGCGTTGTAATAGACACAGAACGCTCACATACTGTTCAGCATTTTACTGAACATAATAGTTGGGGTTTTGAATCAACTAAAGTTTTACCTGTATTACCTCACGCTTTTCGTATTAATTTAAATGATGAAACCTTAGCTTATCAGGCTAATGAGATTATTGTTTATAATTATGGTTATGGTCCAACAACAGCAAACGGTAAAATTGGTGCTACACTATTTGAACAAATAAATTTACCTGGTGTAACTAATCCTGACCAAGCCGTACGTTTGGCTCGTTGGCACTTTGCACAGATTAAACTACGTCCAGAAACTTATACTGTTAATGTAGATTTTGAACATTTAGTTTGTACTCGTGGTGACAAAGTAAAGATTACTCACAGTGTACCTCAATGGGGTATTGGTAGTGGTAGATTAGGTCCAGGAGTTGATGATGTAGTAACAGGAACTACACTTACATTAACAGAGCCAGTAGCTTTAACTGCAAATACTCAGTATACTATATTAATTAGAACTAATAATATTACAACTACTGCTGGTAGCGGTAGTGTAACTAGAAACTTTACTTATACGGGTACTACAGGATATACTAGTACAATTACGGTTCCTAATATAGCGGCAGGTGATGGCGTAAAAACTGATAACTTATTTATGATAGGCCTAACTACTAACAGTGTACAAGAATGCATAGTTACTGCAGTAGAACCAAGCAATAACTACAGTGCGCGATTAACTCTAGTTGATTATTCACCAGAAATTTATACACAAGATTTAAGTGGTTTATTAACGTATAATCCAAATATATCTACACGTAACGTTGTTTTAGTACAAAACAGTATTACTAGCGCGCCTATTATTACTAGTATTACTAGTAATAGTACACAAAGTAATCAAATTGCAGCAGGTACTTATCAAAATAAAGCGACTGTAGCTTTTACAAATCCAAATGATTTACAAGCTGTTGCTGTTCGTGTACAATTTGATATTATTGAAGGTAGTGTAGCTGGATGGGATTCTACTCCTGGTACACTTTATGACACAGATAAGAGTAATAGTAGTTTTGACTTTATTAACTTACTTAGTAATAAAAAGTATAAAGTACGAGCCAGATATACAAATGCAGATCGTACAATTTGTGGTCCTTGGTCGCTTGATTTTGCTTTTACTAATGACGGTAAAAACAGAAACTTTCAAACGCCGCCAGCAATTGCACTAGATTTAGAAAACACATATATTGTGGCAGATCCTACAATAGTTACTACTTCTAAAGAAATTGCTGGGTATGCTTATAGACTGTACAAAGATAGTGGCACTACGGACTTATGGGATACTACACCTATTATTCCAGAAGTAATAAATAATGGGCAAGGCAGATTGAACTTACTTGACGTACCTGTGACTTTGACTGAACATCGAATATCAGATACTGGAGTAACTTATCGAGTAGCTTGCAGAGTTGTAGATAAGCTCGGTAATTATAGTGATACAAGTAGCTACGGTACAACTGTAGCAGGCGGCATTACCTATAACTACATAAAAATTAAAACAATTGTTTAAGGGATAAATATGGCAGCAAGCTTATCCGCAGGTGTAAATTCGTTAATACTAAAAATAGATACTCCTTATGATAGTATACGAACTTATGATATTAGAGATGACTTAGTAAAAGTAAAGGTATGGTGTTCAACTTCAGTCAGTTTTACTCCGTCAGATAGTAATCTAGTATTTGATGCTAGTGGTCTATCCATTATTATATCGTCTATACCAAATGGCACGCCCACACCTACACCGCTAGTAACAGGTACAACATACTATGTAAAGTACGCTTTTATTAGTGGTATTGAAGAGTCTCAGTATTCTATACTATCACCTACTCCTGCCTTTGCAGCTCCTGTAGCGGGAGCTGCAGGCAGTAGTGTTGCTATAATATTTAAACGTAGTGCTATTCAGCCCAGCCCTACCCCTGAACCCAGTGCTAGTACACCTGGTGGTTGGTATCCTGATGTAGCATCTGTGCCTGTTGGCACAGATGCTATCTGGGCCAGTGTTGGCTCAAAGGCTAGTACTGCAACTTTATTTACTTGGCAGACACCTATTCGTATTGAAGGTGAAGGCGGAATTCGTGGCGATAGTGCTCGTATAGTTTATAAAACTCAAAGTCAACAGCTAGCTGCACCAACAATTACTGAATTAAATAGTCAAACTACAGGAAGTACTAGTTTTCCTTCTGGTTGGTCGGGAACTATTACTACGCCTGCAGCAGGTCAAAGTCTTTGGGCAGTAGACGGTATTTTTAATACCCCTTCTGATAAGACAACATGGGGCACACCGTACTTAACACAAGGCTTTCCTACAACTATTCAAAGTGATAACTACAATGCAAATACATTGGGTTGGCAAATTCAGCGTAATACTGGCAATGCCTTTTTTAATAACGTTACAGCACGTGGTAGTCTTATCACTGGCGATATTGCTGCTCAACGCATTGAAATTAATAAAGTTGTTACCCCTGGAACTGCAACCGTTCAGCAAGTTGGGACTAATAGACTAGAAGCCTTTTCTAGCAACAATATCCGATTTTTAACCCTAGGCGGTTCGGGTGGAACTACACAAGATACTGCAGTTATTGGCATCAGCGCCAATTCAAATGTTATAAATCCTGTTTGGATTGAAAGCAGTGCAGATGTTGGTTCGAACATATTAAGCAATACACTAGGAAAAGCCAACGCCATATCTTCAGTATCTAATAAAGGTGGTCGATTATTTTATGGCTATGTAACAGGACCAGGAGCAGAGGCTCCTAAAGATGCTTTTCAGATTGACGTAAACAGCCCTAACCATACTGGTAACGCTGTTACTATAAATATGGGTACTAGCACAGGATCAGCTATTTCTGTTGGTGGTACTGGTGATGGCTATGCCATTGATGCAGTTACAAATACCAGTGGTCGTGGTGGAGTTGCTAACAAGTCTGGTATTGCCTACTTTCGTGGTATCGATTTTCCAACAACTCAAGCCGTACTTACTGGAAGTGGTACGCAGGCAAAAATTACAATTAATTTTACTAATTTAAATACTGTTGTTGGACCTCTTTTATATTCATTTACACTAGAAGGCGTTTCCTATAGTTTTCAACTAGAGTATGATTCAGAAACTTTTAACCAATTACCTTATTTTGTTAGCGCTATTGCTGCTAGCATAAATAATACGTGGCAAGTTTCAAGTACTGGAACACTTGCTAGTGGAAGTTTTATTCTTACAAAACCGACAGTGGGGGTAGTCTCAGGAACTAATTCAGGATCTATAGGAACATTTACCGGACAATTTGATAACGGCAGTGCACCTACATATACTACTAGTGACACTAAAGTTCGTCTTACTCCTTTTCCAAATGAGATTACAAAAGTATTGCGTGGAGATGGATCTTGGGGAACAGTTGCAGGCTCTGGAGGTTACGTAGATCTTCGATATAGTGTTCGTGATTATGGTGCTAAAGGCGACAATAGCACTGACGATACTGCAGCAATTCAAGCCACTATTAACATGGCAAGAACTACGGGCGGAACAGTTTACTTTCCTCGTGGAGTATATGTTATTACTACTAGTTTAACATATACTGCTATTGCTGGCAGTGATCCAATTTATAGGGTCCATTTTGCTGGAGACGGTATTGGCGCAAGTTTAATTCGTCAAATTGGTACAGGTAATGGTTTAACTATTACAGGATATACAGGTAGCCCTATAAATCCTAATTTGTATTCACATATTTCTGACCTTCAGTTTGTAGGTGCGCAAGCAGGACAAGGTTTAAGTATAACTAATGGTGCTTATGTATATGTTGAAGCGTGTCACTTTACAGGCTGGGCTTATGGCTTTTATGGAGCTAATTTTTTAAGTTCTACATTTTCAGCTTGTGCTTTTCGCTTTAATCAACGTGGGTTTTTAATTGAACGCATAGCTGGTGGAAACTATGCTAGTAGCCCAAATGCAGTTACAATGTTAAATTGTGAGGTTGGAGCTAATTCACTGTTTGGTGGTTGGGTGCTTGGTCCTGGCGTATTTACTATGCAAGGCGGTGCAATTGAAGGTAATGGTACTACATCAGGTAGTACCGCAAACTGGGGCTTAAAGATTAGTGAACCAAGTGGCTCTACTGCAATAGAAAGTGCTGTTGGTGTTTCACTTGATGGTGTATACTTTGAAGTTAATCAAGGTATTGCAGACTTGTGGATTGAAAGCAGTTCAGCAAAACCAGGTGTAACAAATAATATTAATGGTTGTAGTTTTATACGAGTAGGTAGTACTTATCCAACAAATAGTGTTTTACTGTACGCCTCTACCGCTAACGATAGTTATAATAACGTTATTAGCGGTTGCGGATTTAAAGGCCTAGGTGGATATAGTCCAAGCGCTAGTCGCATGACTATTTCAAACTATAACACTAAAGTACAACTGTTAGGTTGTAGTTTTGACAGTGTTGTAGATGCTTATGTTACTGGAGATGATAATCAATTTGAAAATGCTTTACGTGTTCCAGACCTTAAAGATCTTACTGGTAACAAGTACATTGAAGCTGCTGCACAATACAAAATACCTTTCTACTCTATTTCAGGAACTAAAGCTAATTTAAGTGGTGCTGATTATTTAACTTATAGCGACAACGGTTTATACCTTAATCAAACTGGTGTAACTGACTTACGCTTAAGTTATAACCTGCCTACAGTAGGTGCCCCAGGAATTAGCAGTAAAGGTGCAGCAATAGCTATTGCCAGTGGTTTTAATAATAGTACTGGCAGCTATACTGCGGGTATATTAGTTACTAATATTACGGATTCAGCACCTAGCTTTAGTGGTAACGCTAGTAGCGGCACTAAAATGAATTTGGGTACTAGCCTTGCAGCATGGGATAAGTTTTATTGGGGTACTGCAGCTATTACGGCACCTGCAGGTTCAACTACTACTTTTTTACGTAATGATGGAACCTGGACAACACTAGGTGCATTAGCTTATGTTAATTCAATAACTACTTTCCAAGAACTAGCAAGCGCTGCGCTAGCAAGTAACGTAGGAGCTACAGGTAACCGTATATTAGTAACTTATAATGGTGCTCGTAGTTGGGCTACCACGGCTGAAGTTAGGGCTGGATTAGGTGAAAACGGTGGAACTGCTGATAGTACTACTTTCTTACGTGGAGATGGGCAATGGGCTACTCCAGCGGGAGGAATTACTTCTATTTCAGGAACAGCTCCAGTTAGTGCATCTACTACATCTGGAGCAGTTACAATTAGTATGGCAGCTGCCACAGCTAGTACTAACGGCTATATGACCAGTACATATGCTAGTAAATTAGATGGCATTGCTGCTGGTGCAACTGTTAATACTGGTAACGTAAACTCCGGAACAGCTAATCAACTTACCTACTACTCTGCTACAGGCAGTAATGTAAATGGTACAACATACTTAACTTACGAAGACAATGGTCTATACATTAACAGAGGTACTGGAGCCACTGACTTACGTTTAAGTTTTAACTTACCAGGAATAACAGCGCCTGGAATGACCTCACAAGGTAGCGCTATAGCCATTGCCAGTGGTTTTAATAACAGTACTGGTAGTTATACTGCTGGAGTGTTAGTTACCACTAACTTTGATTCTGCACCTAGCTTTAGTGGTAACGCTAGTGTTGGTACTAAAATGAATTTAGGTACTAGCCTTGCAGCATGGGATAAGTTTTATTGGGGTACTGCAGCTATTACGGCACCTGCAGGTTCAACTACTACTTTTTTACGTAATGATGGAACCTGGACAACACTAGGTGCATTAGCTTATGTTAATTCAATAACTACTTTCCAAGAACTAGCAAGCGCTGCGCTAGCAAGTAACGTAGGAGCTACAGGTAACCGTATATTAGTAACTTATAATGGTGCTCGTAGTTGGGCTACCACGGCTGAAGTTAGGGCTGGATTAGGTGAAAACGGTGGAACTGCTGATAGTACTACTTTCTTACGTGGAGATGGGCAATGGGCTACTCCAGCGGGAGGAATTACTTCTATTTCAGGAACAGCTCCAGTTAGTGCATCTACTACATCTGGAGCAGTTACAATTAGTATGGCAGCTGCTAGTTCAGGTGTAAACGGTTACATGACTGGCACCTATGCTACTAAGCTAGACGGTATTGCTGCTGGTGCTACTGTTAATACCGGTAATGTAAACGCTGGTAATACTAACGAATTAACTTATTACTCTGCTACGGGCAGCACTGTTAGTGGTACTACTTACTTAACTTATAGCGACAACGGTTTATACCTTAACCAAAGTGGTGTAACAGATTTACGTTTAAGCTATAACTTGCCTACAGTAGGTGCACCAGGAATTAGCAGTAAAGGTGCTGCAATAGCTATTGCTAGTGGTTTTAATAACAGTACTGGTGCGTATACTGCAGGTATATTAGTTACTAATATTACTGATTCAGCACCTAGCTTTAGTGGTAACGCTACTGGCGGTACTAAAATGAATTTAGGTACTAGTGTTGCTGCATGGGATAAATTCTACTGGGGTACTGCAGCTATTACAGCACCTGCTGGTTCAACAACTACTTTTTTAAGAAACGACGGGACGTGGGCAACACCATCAGCAGGTTCAGTAGTTAGTTCAATTACTGGAACTGCACCTATTAGTGCTTCAGCTTCAACAGGAGCAGTAACTATTAGTATGGCAGCTGCTAGTTCAGGTGTAAACGGTTACATGACTGGTACTTATGCTACTAAATTAGATGGTATAGCTGCAGGTGCAACGAATGTAACAAATACTAATCAGTTAACAAACGGTGCTGGTTATATTACTACTGCGGTAACTAGTGTTGGTGGTACAGGAAGTGGTCTAGGATTTAGTTTAAGTGGTACTGTTACAACAACAGGAAACCTAACATTAACTGCACCAACAGCTGCAGCATTGCAAAGTACTTTAGGTCTAGGTGGATTAGCTTATGTAAGTAGTTTAACTACTTTCTCAGAACTTAATAGTACAGCTTTAGCAAGTAATACCTCTGCAACAGGAAGTAGAATTCTTGGTACTTACAACGGTGCTAGAACTTGGGCTACTATGGCCGAGACTCGCGCAGTTTTAGGCGAAAACGGAGGAACTGCAGGTAGCACAACATTCTTACGTGGTGACGGCTATTGGGCCGTACCAACTTTTACAGAAGCAGATACACTTGCAACTGTAACAAGCCGAGGTGCTTCAACTTCATCAGCATTATCTACAGGTGCATTAACTGTAACAGGAGCTATTACTGCTACTGGTGACATTACAGCATACTCTGATGTACGACTAAAAACTAATATTAAACCTATTATTAGCGCTTTTAAAGGCTCAGAAGATATTTATGGTGTAACTTATACTCGTACTGATACTGGTGATAAGGGAATGGGTTTTATCGCCCAAGAGTTCGAAAAACATTATCCAGATATTGTTAACGAAAACGAAGATGGTATGCTTTCCTTAAAATACTTAAACATTATTGCTATTTTATGGGAACAAAATCGTGAACTACATAATCGTGTACAAGCTTTAGAGGTTAAGCATGACTCTACCAATAAGTAATCTATCTTTTTCAGCTATTCAAACAGAGTTTGGTGGAACCAACCCCATCTCTCTGAGTGAGTATTATAAAGGAGGAGCTTATGTTAACGCTAATACTGTTGGCTCCATCCCTACTTCTGGTGCAATTAGTTTAAGTCAGTTTTTAGGTAGAACTCAAGGTGTAAATCCTACCTATAGTTTACTAAGATCTGTTTCAAGTGTAAATGAACCCGGTAATTTTACAATTACTTTTAGCACTAATCAAAGTGGTTCTTTTGCCTATACAATTTCAGGAGTTAATTCTGCTGATATAGCTGGAGCTAGTTTAACAGGAACAGTTAGTAACGGCAATGTTTTAACATATAGTGTAACTGCGGACAATGCAACCGAAAATGCAGAAACATTTACTATTGCTTTAGACAATGGTTTAGCATCCGCTAGTGTAGTTATTAACGACACTTCTATAGCATATCCACTTTATGGAACTGTATTAAGTCAGGGTTGTGTTGCTTATGGCGTATCACCTTATACTTATAGGGTTACTAAAGCAAATGGTAGTGGTGGTAGCTTTAATGAAGATACTCCAAATAGTACTAGTTGTGGTTATGTAGCACCTCCAGTATATGGTACATATTTGTATCAATTTTGTTCTGGAGTTGACTTGTACTATGTTTATGCTGACGGTAGTGGCGGAAGCTATTATAGTTTATACCAAGCTAATAGCCCTACTTGCGGATATGTAGCACCAGTTCCACCTTCTTCAGCTACCTGGAGTGTTGGGTACAGTAACAGTGGAACATCAGGACCAATTAGCGTCTTTGTACTTGTAACACTTAATAGAGCAGCAACTGTATCAACTACGTATACATTTACTGGAGTAGTTGTACAAAACGGTGTAGCTTTCACAGTACCAAGTGTAACTATTGGAGTAGGATCAACTTCTTCAAATCCAAGTTCATTCTCTGGAGTTTATAATGGAAGTGGTCCTTATGTACCTATTACATTAAGAGTTACCCCAAGTAGTGTTCCGTACCCATTAACACCATCAGGATCTATTGATACTTCATTCCAATACAGCGCCTAAACTAGGATTAACCCTAAATTGTACTGTCCAAAATACCCTGTCCATTATATGGGCAGGGTATTTTTTTGCATTGACAACTTACCGCCCTTGTGGTATAATATACCAAAATGTCAGAACATTCCAATATTTTTTCTTGACAAGCTTTTAACTAGATCTAAAAGGCAGAGTTCTCGTTTAGATTATAATTAAATATACAACCATTGCTAATAAGGATATCTGATTATGGTAGAGATTAACGACCACAGCCTCATTCAGACAGTTTCACTAGTTGCGTTAGCAGTTGTTGCTTTCTCAGTTGGAATACAGAAACTGTTAAAAGACTGGAAAAGTACTAATGCGGAAACTAGCGTAATTACTTTAATGCACACAGAGCTAGAGCGCATGAGTGAACAAAACGGCTTACTAGCAACCGAATTAAATCGCTTGCAACAAGAAATGATTTTACTTAATACTCAACTAGCACAGTTATGCATTGAAAACCAACAACTACAAACAGAAGTTGTTGCACTAACTGAAGAAGTTAATAAGTTTAGAGTATCAGCTACTATAGCTGCAGCTAAAAAGGTTAAGGTGGGCTAATGCAACCAGCAAAAATTAACTATAAAATCTATCAAGGCAGCACTTTTCAAGAGACATTTCGTTGGGAATCAGAAACAAAAGTTTATGTACCGATCTCGTCTATTGCAAAAGCAGCCCCTTGCGTAGTTACTACTACCACACCACATAATCTACCAGTAGGCTGGAGATTTCGTGTAGTTGGTGCAGGTGGTATGAAAGAAATTAATTCGGTAGGCGACGATGCCTATTACTTATCTACTCTTACACCAACTACTACTACTGTAGAAATAAATCAGGTAAATAGTTTGGCGTATACCACATATACAAGCGGTGGTGTAGTAGAGTTTAATCAACCCGTTCCACTAACAGGTTATGCCGCACGTATGCAAATTCGTGAAGCAGTAGACAGTCCTACAGTAATTCACGAAGCAACAACGCAGAATTCACAGATTATTCTAGATAATACGAATAAAACAATACAGATTACGCTACTGGCAAATGTAACACAAGCTTTTACTTTTTCAACTGCAGTATATAGTTTAGAACTATATAACGGTAACAATGTAATTCCGTTTATTTATGGAAATCTTACATTAGTTCAAGAGGTCACACGATGACAACAGAAGTAATTGTAACACAAAGTAACAATACTAGTGTAGTTCAAGAACAACTAGTAAATCGTGTTGTAGTAGATGATAAGCCTGCTAGAATTATTACTAGTGGTATGATGCCTCCTCCTGCAGTTAATTCAATATCAGCTTCAGGTGACGTAGATCTTAGTCAATTACAAGACGGTGGAGTGTTAATATATAACACAGCAACAAATATGTGGAAAGCTACTAATTTGCTAGACAAGCAAATTTTTGAAGCTGGTCAATTTTAAAGGATTAAGCTATGGCTTCTATTTTAAGAATTAAACGCAGTGAAACGTCAGGTAATCCTGGGGTACTAGGCGCAGGCGAGTTAGCCTATTCAGGCTTAACGGATAATGGATCAAATGGTGGTGATCGCCTTTACATTGGTCTTGGACTCGAAACTGCAGGAAATGCAGTAAATCACATTATTATTGGTGGTAAACGCTATACCGACATGGTTGACGCAGCTACTAATCTAAACACAGTAGGCACATTAGTAAAGCGCGATTCAAACGGTGACTTTACAGCACGTCGTGTTACCGCAGATTTAATTGGTAATGCAGATACAACTACTAAATGGTTAAATGCTCGCAATTTATCGCTAACAGGCGATGCGACTGCTACACTATCAGCAATTGATGGTTCTGCAAATGTGTCAGCAGCCTTAACACTAGCAAATACTGCAGTTACTGCAGGTAGCTATGGTTCAGCAACAGAAATTCCTACTTTTACAGTAGACACCAAAGGTAGATTAACTGCTGCAGGCACTGTTGCAGTTGCAACTAACTTGTCAATTGCTGGTAACAGTGGCACAGATACTGTTAGTTTATTAACAGACACGTTAACAATTACTGGCGGAACTGGTGTTCTAACTGCTGTTACAAATAACACAGTTACAATTAGTTTACCGCAAGCACTTGGACTTACATCAAATGTTACATTTAATGATGTAACAGTAAATGGCAGTTTATATTCTAATGATATTACTGCTGCTAACATTAACATTGATGGTAATGCTTCGATTACAGGTAACTTAACAGTCTTAGGTACTGTTACAACAGTTAACTCAACTACTGTTGCGATTGGTGATAAGAACATTGAATTAGCAAAAGATGCTACTTCAGCTGCAATGGCAGATGGTGGTGGTATCACAGTTCGGGGACCTACAGTTCCAGCAACTATTTTATATAACAGCGGCGATGATCGCTGGGTTTTAAACAAAGACTTAACAGTAACAAATGTTTATGCTGAATTAGTTGGTAATTCTTCAACAACTACCAAATGGAAAACAGCACGTGACTTGAGTTTAACAGGTGATGCAACCGCTACATTAGCAAACGTTGATGGAAGCGCTGCAGTTTCAACAGCCATTACATTAGCAACAGTTAACACAAACGTTGGAACTTATGGTGACTCTGTTACTGTGCCAACATTAACGGTAAATGCTAAAGGTTTGGTAACTGCTGTATCACAAACAGTTATTCCAACAGCTACTACCTTAATCAAAGGTTTATCTAAGTTTCTCGCTACACAATTTACAGTTACTGACGGATTAGTCGAACTTGTTCAAGTTGATGGTGGAAGTTATTAAAAGGAGTCGTCATGGCAATTAGCGGATCTATTATTTCAGCCTATGGCTATGACTCTCTTGTAGCTTTTAATGGACAAACAAATATAGTTGTAGTTGGCGGAAATGGTGATGGCAGAATTAGTATCAATAATAGTGTTATCACAGTCACTAATCCAGGTACTAGTTATCCTGAAGGTATTGCAATTATAGGTGGTGGTACAAGAATTGTACTAACTGTTGATCCAGTACTTAAAATACAACTTAAAAGAAGTTCTGTAACTGGAAAAATTCCTACTCAAGCTGATTTAGAAGACGG
>ENA-OSIY01000598-OSIY01000598.1-marine-metagenome-genome-assembly--contig:-NODE-598-length-20142-cov-6.293147_pt1 | contig 20142 bp, 16 predicted proteins | sample MGYA00237884_ERZ534233 | MGnify/ENA primary metagenome ERZ534233 (study PRJEB26412, sample SAMN06343840) | marine metagenome | isolation source: estuarine water | place: USA: Columbia River Estuary... | reverse complement strand
CATTAAAGTAATCACCAGGAATTGGTGAAACAGGCCAATAAGCCCCCGCCAATCTTGTTGCCAAATCAACCGCGGCCAATATTGGATTTTCAGGTACAGTAATTCTCCAATTTTTATAAATTAAAGGTTGTTGTCCTGAAAGTAATAAACTAATTTCAAATGGGTCTTGTAAGGCTTGTAAATTAACCGCACCAACGGTGTGTTGATAAATTTCAAGGGCCACTCTTTCTTCAAAAGCGTATTTTAAACTTTGGGCCCCTATTTTGGCTAAATATGAATCTTGTGATAAAGGACCATTACTACCAACAGGATTTGTCGATGTTAATATTTCAAATGGCGAATAAAATGATGCAGTAAATTGGTCATAAGGTAAATAAAGTTTGTTGTTATTTTGAATACTGTCAATAACAACCATGTCTTTAAATCCCCCTTCAGGTCCGTAAATGTTTTCAATAAATGCGGCATCAATAAAAAACTCATTAACTAAATCTAATGCGGTGTCGTTAGGACTATATTCTCCTTGGTTTGAATTAACGGGTAACGGTGGGTTATTATAAGTAATATTTAAATTGTACCCTCCATTTGGGCCGTATTCATTTAATGGGTATAGTTGTTGAGCGTAAGGGTCTTGACTAATTAAAGTATCGGGAGAATCAATAACGTTTGAAACAGTTTGGGTTATCTCATAATTCAATGAACCTGATGGTGGTGAATAAACACCTGGCACGGTATATTTTGCCAAATTTTTGGCCATCAAACTGTTTCTAAAACTCGATGTCGATACAAAAGATAAAGTACTCCCTGTCATGTATTATGTTTTTCTATAAATAGAGTTTATATCTATTTTTATGCGAAAGCAATATTTGATAATTTATCCATCTGTTTTCTCGCCTCAATTGGGTTTGACCCGTTTGACCCATTAGCATTACTTAACGCACTTTGAACATTTGCAACTATTGATTGTTTCAAAGTTTGATTGGTTTCAAAAAGAATCTTTAAATCTTCGGGGTTCATTTTATCTGTACCTGTTATGTCAATAGATAAGTTAACCTTAACATCTTCCATTTTAATGTTTGACGTACTCATTGAAGACCCTCCACTATTAGTTGAGTTTAAATTTTCAATCGCCTCTTTCCCTTTGGTCAGACCAAAAATAGTATCCGCTGGATATGGTTCAAATCCCCCCTGAGGAGTTTTGATAAAATCTTTAGGAGGAGTTATTTTTTCATGTTCCGCAACCGCACCTCCCGCTTTTTTCACAACATCTCCCATTAGCTGGATGAGTGGATTGGTAGATTTGGCCAAATCATCGATAGCAATTTTAGTATTTACCCATGACTCATGAAGAGTGGTTTCTAAGTATGTTGCGGTTCCTGATGCCGCGCTCATTAAACCTTCCATCCCTTTTCCATCACCAACGGCTTTAATAAAATTATCTAAACCACCACCAAGATTTTCCCTAACACCTTTAATAGATAAGTTTTCTCCTCCCGCAACTTTTGGTAGTGCCCCTGAGACTTCCCTTGCGGCGTTTTCGGCCATTGTAACTGATTTAGTTCCCGCCAAACCGTACCCTGTTCTATTCGCAATTGACTCAATATCTTTTTGTATTTTAGTTTGTGTTGTTAATTGGTCTTTAGCAATATCTTCCATAGATTTTGGTTGTGAGGCTTTAGTAATAGCCTCAATATCTTCAGGAGCGATTTCTGTAACGTTTTTAGTTTGGACATCCCCCTTAGCGTCTGTGTATGTTACTTTATACTCACCACCCTCACCCATTTCGGCCATATTGGCGATTAACTTTTGAGTACTTTCATCAGTTATTTTATCCGAAAATTGAATTTTACTCATTTTCAAATCTAAATCTCCCGCGGCCAAAGCCATTTTACCCAATTGTTCGGTATTACCAAACAGTTCTTTGGAGATTTCCATCATCCTTCTTTTTTCACCTGGTAGGATTTCAAATCCTGTTCCGTCAGCTTTCAATCTCGTAAATGATTTCGACATTTCAGCGATTTGGTTTTGAAGTTCGGCAGGGTCATTTTGTGCCAAATCCATCATCTTTAACGGGTCCAATAAATCACCTTGAGCGACACCTAATCTTTGCATCGCTGCAGACATATTAATTGCTTGTTCAGGGTCGAACATTTTGTTTGCTAACTCAAGAGTTGATTTCATGTCAACCCTTAAATTAACCGCTTGCGCAGCCATTTTCGCCATTCCCTCAACACCTCCTTGGAAGTTGTATTGGTTCATTGCCCCCATATTCTCAACAACTTGTTTTGACACTTGTTGACCATTAACCCCAATTGACCTTGAGACATCCATGACTTTTTGCATTTGGTCACCGATTGCGTATACAGAGTATCCTGCATCTTTAAAACCTTTAGTTAGTAATGTGGCACTTTGGTCGGTTACTTGAGCGGTAGCATAAAGTTTTTCGTAAGATTGTGAATTTAAAATTAAGTTTGTACCTAAAACTTTACTGACTTGGGTTTGGATTTCTAAAATTTTATCGAATCCTCCACCTAAAAGAGTTACACTTGTAACGGCTTCGGCCATAGCCGCCTTAATCGCGGTTATCTGTTCTCTACCTTGACCAAAAACTTTTGCAACTTCGGTTGCTCCTCCCTCAACCTCAACAAGTTTCTTTTTTATTTCGTCAACGTCAAAATTAGTTAGGAACTGTTTTTGAAGTTCGCTCATTAAACCTTGGACATACGAATTAACTTGCCCTATTGTACTACCGCTATCAGCCATTTAAATTGTTTTACTATAAATACATAACACACCCATTTTTTATGTTAAATTTTGGGTGTGTTATGTTCAATGATTTTTTCGATAAGGAATTTTCTTTCGTATGTTGGCATACGATAAAAATCGGAATATGATGTTCTAAGAAATTTCGCCATTAGATAATATTCCTCGATGAGGTATTGTCGGTAGTTAGAAGAAAGGCCGAAAGAACTCCACCCCAAAGGTTATCTCGAAAGATACCAGTTCTCCTGATGGGGCGTTTGTTGTTTTTCTTAGGTCTAATGACGGTTCGTTATCTCTCATGAAGTTACGGATGAATTTAGAATCCATAATTGGTAGGGACTCAATGAATACTGCGATTTGTCCTTTGTCTGTAATTCCATCAACCTCCTGAATTTGTTTATTTAATCTCCATGTAACTGTTGGAGCAACTCGACCTGCAGGGTATTGGTCACCTAATTTACCTAATTCCAAAATTTCAGAATAAGTTAAAGGTTTTAATTTAACGGTTGACCCTGTTTTAGGTAGTGTCGTTAAGAATAAACCATTTTCATCGGGTTTACTTTGTGTTTGTCTAATATTTAGTTCGTCTAAAATAACGGTTACACTAAACGGTTTACTTGTCTTAGGGTCAATCAAATTAATAACATATTCGGGACCAAAAGAAGTGTTTCTTAAATAAATCATAATCGCCTCAACATCACCATTTAATAACTCCTCAGGTCTTAATTCACTTTCGTAAATTTTACTTCTAAGTAACGTTAAAATAATGTTGGTATTTGCGTTTTGAGCGGCACCAATTAAGACGTTTTCGTCATTTGCGGTTAAATAACCCACTTTAATTGATTTCTTTTTAGATTTGTAGTATATCCCACCTGAAGGTAGGGTTACAATATCGTGAGGTAAGTTAAACCCTTCGGTTCCCGCTTTAATTAAGTCTTGTTCCATATTGAATTGTTTTTATTATAAATAATAAGACAAGTCAGTTTTTTATAAAGATAATTCTTTTTTTAGTTCGGATATTATCCACTCAGGTCTTTCATTAATATCTTTTTCCCAATAACGAAGTAATATCATTCCGTGGTTTTGACATAAGGTATTTTTATAATTATCGTTTTTTTTTGTAAGTGATTGTGTTTCGTACAAAACTTCCGAATGTTTTGTATTAGGATTGCAGTGATAAAAATCTCCGTCAACTTCTATTAGTATATTTTTATCTTTAATTTTAAAGTCGAATAACCTTTTTTGAAACTCGTGTTGAAATTCGTAGTTAATATTAAGTAGGTTTAAAATGGTTTCAAATTTGGATTCTAATTTACTCTTTTTATTAGATAAGTTAGATTTTAACCATTTTATTCTTCTAATGGACGCATCTTCTTTTAATTTAGGGTTATTCTTATATCTTATTTTTTGAGATTTTGAATTTTTTATTTTAGACATCTCAGTTTTAGGAACTCCTTTTAATTTTTTAGAAATTTTTTTACCCCTTTCTTTATCATTACGTAATTTTTCTTTAATTCCCTCAATTTTTTCTAATGTTTCAGGTGTTTTATTTTCCCACCAACCAACATACTTACCTTCTTTCCAATTTTTCTTTTGAGTCTCAATTGCTTTTTGATGGGTTTTAGGGTCTTTATGGAAATTATTTTTACCAGGAACTCTATTGTGGTGAGATTGTATAAATTTAGAATATCCTCTTCCTACCGACAAAAATTTTGTCGTTTTTCCACACCCACATTCACAAGTAGGTTTAACACCATTTAAAACATAATCAATATAAATTTGTTCTGAAGAAATATTATGTTTCTGAATAGAATGTGACCTTAAAGAGTTTAACCCCTCACATTCTTTTTGACATATTTTACAAAAAAAAATTCCCATATAAATAAATATATAGGAATTTCACAATATTGTCAATGAATCGATGTATTTTAATAGTTAAAAATCAATACACTAATATACAACGGTCCATACGAATTGTGGCAGTAATACTCGCAATCGCGTCAGTATTGTAAGCCAATGAGTCAAAGTTAACATCAGATAGAAAACTTCCCTCCATAATCCATTTTTCCACAACAACTCCTGTAGGGTCTAACATCTCAAGGTCAATATTTTTCTTATAACCCGCGGCATATCCCATACGACCTGTTACAGACTCAGCACATAAACGTACCCACTCCATAAGAGCTTGTGACGCTGAAGGTCCGATTGGGTCACGGAATTTAACGTTTATTGTTCCCCAAGTGAAACGACCTGCAACATACGTTGATGTATTTAGGAACGGGATTTCAACAGGGTTAATTGTTATATGTGGTCTAGATGTCGATTCAACGAACCATTCGTTAATTCCCAAAGTCGAAGGGAAACGAAGAATGAACCTGTTTTGTCTTTTCGGTTCGTAAGGAATCGGCATTTTCATTAGTAAATCAGCCATTGTAATATTTTTTTGTTTGTTTGTTTATTTTATTATAAATATATCGAGATAAAAAATTTTCTCTTTACTTTGTTTTTTTTTATTTTAATCTTTCTAGTATAAATTATCTAGTTAATATGCTTTTTTTATTCCTCCTGCAGTTGAATAGGTTTTAATTATATTATCTGGTTCTTTTTCAAACGCTGATTTAACTTTTTCCACATTTCTTATATCATCATCTGAAAATCCTATTGTAGGTACAAAATTATTAGTCACTTTATTTTTAAGAAACGCTTTCTTGTGAATCTTTGAAGACATCTCCCTAACAAATTGAACAAACTCTTTTAAAGCCTTAATTTTACCTTCTTCAGGGTTGGTTGCAGAACCTTCACCATAAGATACGGGATAAAACTTACACATATCAAGATATTCTCTAATCATGTCTTTTTTAGACATTTCTCCTTCATCAGCTAAATCTCTATATTTTTCCAAATTCTTAACTAATTCATTTGAACTAATCCCCATATGGTTAGATATAATAAGATTGTAACACGCCTCTTTAATAACACTTGGGGTATGTCCCCTTGCCGTTACTATAGAAAAAATTGACCCGTTGTTAATTGATTCAACAAAGTCTCTCCAAGCAGGACCTGGTTTGGCTAATAAAGAATCAATAATAAATTGTCTATCACCTTTTACACCAAAGTATTTAAAAGGTTCTTCCCCAAAACCTACAATAGTGTGACCTTCATATTCAAAAGGGTTTTTACCGATATCAATTCTATATTCGGCAAAATCTTCAGTAGACATTCCCACTTCATCACCGTCTTCATCTTTTAAAAGTATTTTAGTTGGCATGGTCATAATATTGTCATCCCAGTCAAAGGCGTAGTATTTCATGTCAGGACTACCCTCTTCATCAATACCTTCTATAATTCTTTTTTTATGTTTTAACATGTTGTTTACTTAATAAATAAAGACAAGTCGAGTTTTATGTCGACTTGTCTTAATATTATTTTTAGATATTATCAAACGATGCACCTGTAGGAGTAATATAGAACGTGATGTCTATGAACTCAAGAGATTTAGTTGGTTTGATATAGATTTTACCTGTCATTTGGTTTCTATCTAAGTCAGCAACGTCTGAGGAAACTGTTACACGGAAATCGTATAATCCTCTGTCTCTTCTAATTGCGTCTAAGATAGGGTTAACCGCATCCAAGAAATCTTGTCTTACTTTCTCATCGTTTTGTTCAAACAATAATCTTACTGAAACCGCTGAAATTAATTTACGAGCTTGTAACAATAATCTTCTTACGTTGATTCTGTCAAGAGCAGATTCTCTAATTTGCATAGTCTTGTTACCCCAAATTACAGTTCCGACATCAGAGAAGGTTGCGATTGGGTTAATTCTACCTTTATAAAGAACATCTCTGTCTTCTTGAGTAAGTTTCTTTCTTGCTTTGATAGCACTTACGATACCACGAGTGTAACCCGCCGCAGCGAACCAAGGGAAAGCGATATTATCTGTTAACGCCAAGTTTCTTGTTACCTCAGCCGTAGATGGGATATAGATTTGAGTGTTATTTACAGTATCTCTTGTTAAAACCCATGGGTAATAAGTTGCCGTGTAGTTTGAGTCAATACCCGCAGTTTCCAAATTGTCTACCGCTTCTTGTGGATAAATCATATCTAATTGGTCACCTGTTGACGGTACAAACATGTTGTAGTCAGGTGTTGTACAGATATAAACCGAATCCGCTCTGTTGAACTCAATCATTTCAATTGCGTCTCCTACTAAGTTAGAATTGTTTACATAATCAATACCTGGAGTAACAAATACGTTAATATTAACCGCTTCAGGGTTAGAGAATGTTTGTTGTCCTAATAAGTAAGCGTAATAGTCAGTGTTTGCCCAATCTTGTCCATTGTCTCCAACAGTAATTTGTTTAAACGCTCCCCATCCTGTAGCCGTTGGGTATTTGAATGAAGGACACGCCCCATTTCTATAACCAATCTTACCTAATACGAATCTATCAGCGTTTGTTCTATGTTCTCTATAGATATCCCATCCGTCAAATCCTCCACGACATAATAACGAGAATTTACGTGCGTATAGTCTATAATACGGATTCGTATCCTCGTCAGGGTCTGAAGTAAATGGTGCGGAACCTACGTAAAACGCTGGTGTACCACTTGTTGAAAAATAGTTTGGTATCTTGATTACATGTGCGTTGATGTCCATATGGAATCCTCTTGTTCGGTACGCCCATTCATCACCTGAAACGTCTGTACAAACATCTAATGGTAATTGTTTACCTTTATATGTGTAGAAATCAACATCAAAACCAACAGTGTCAGAAATACCAAGATAAGTTCTACGAACATTATCACCATTACTTCTTATAATATCATCAGCTCCTGAAGATAAACCAAACGGTGGATTATAAACCACTTCACCTGGAAAATCATATTTTGTTTTGTAAACAGGGAATGGAGGTCTAACCCCCGCATATTCTCTAAAGTTATAACCTTCGAATCCACAAGGTAATGCGTCTATTGGAGCATCCTCGTTAATCTCAATCATAACGTATTTAGAGTTCAAAGCGTATTCTCCGTCTAACGTACCAATTTTTTTAGCAATAAAACTATTATCATTTGGGTCCATAGAACAGTTAGTGAATTTTTCAAGAACAACAGGACTGTTATCCGAGTCAAAGAAATCTCTAACGATTACATCAAAAGTACCATTATTAAACGAGATATTCGCAATTGATAGTTTAACCTCAATATTTGCATCGTCACCATCAGCAATTGTTGTAAATTTAAATAAGTTGTATACTTTAGTACCTCTTAATTCAGATACAACCCATGGTGACACAGGTGATTGATATTTTTCAAGATACCAAGCAATTGAAGTTGGGTCAACACCTTGTCTTGCGTTAGGTAATGCCGTTAACTCACAATTTAATCCTCTAATAAATCCTTTTCTCCACCCATAAGTTAATAATGCTTGGAATCTCTCTTCAACAAACAACGGAACTACAGTTCTTGGTTTAGCAAAATTAGATTGTCCGAACACTTTAGCAATGTACTTACTATCTGAATTTGATAATGACGTTTCGAAGAAGAACGGATTACCGTCTTTATCTGTCACATTAATACCAAATGTTGAGAATGGGTTTTTGGTTACACCTGAATACGTTCCTGTACAATCTAATTGTACATCATGACCGTCAAATTGATTGTATGCGTTAACTCCACCTGGAACTTCATATACCGCACCATCATCACTACCGTAAGTAGCCAAACCTCTTGAACGTAAAGTTGCCACCACTAAATCATCAAAATCTGTGAAAGCGGTTCCTTTATATATGTAGATTTGTCCTGTTAAAATACCTGTATAACATTTTGTTGGTTTAGGTAATGTTGTTGTTGTTGTTGTTCCTGTAGGTGTTGGGTTACAAGGGTCAGGTGTTGGTGTTGGTGTTGGTAAAGTACTTGTTGTTGTTGTAGTACTAATAACTTCAGTTAAATCTGTAACGATTGACCAAAAAGAATAACCGCTATAAACCGCACTTCCAACATTATCAAATAATGCGTAATACCAAGGGTCGTTTTGTGGTGCCGCGTAATTAATCATACTCTCATCAACATTCTCAACGTCAAATACGTTTGTTTCTGCCGTGAAAATTGGTGATAGTGAATTATATACATCACCTGAAATAGGTCCGTAATAATTAATGTTAGTTGTTTCTGCAATATATGGATTAGTTGCGTTCATAATATCAAAAATTTGATTTGTCATATCTTGATATAATGTACCAGTACTACCATTAAAGTTTTCATACGGTAAATTTAATTTGGCCGCTATTTCTGATGGAATAGGTCCTGTAAATGAAATACTATTAACACTATTACTACAACCCGTAAACGGAATTGAGTAACTAATAACGTTAGGTAAAGTACATTCAAACACACAATCAACGGTTTGACCTGAAATACAATCGAACTCAACTGTTGTTGGGTTAACATTTGCCTTTGTGGTAATTGACCAAGATGGACCCGCATCATAACCTGATAAACCTAATACTCTTGTTACAAACAATTGGTTAGACTGTTGTAAGTAAGCTTTTGCGATATACGCCGCTTCATATTTAGGAATTTGTGTGTTTATGAATTTTTCAGGAGATGTTCCTCCGAAATATGCCGAAAACTCATCGAAGTTTCTGATAAAGATAGGTTCGAAAGCGGGACCTTTTTGAGTCTCACCAACAATACCTAAAGTTGTAACACCTACACTTTGTGCCACAAAACTCAAATCAACTTCAGAGGTATACACTCCAGGAGACACGAATACTTTGTTGTTTGTTGCCATTATTTTTTTTCTTTTAGCTTGTTAATTTATTTTATAGATAAATATTAGAAAAAAAACCAAAATACTTTACTTTGTAGTAAGTATTTATAAATTGGGTAGAATAAATTCTACCTTTTTTCTACCATGGACGATAAAGTAAAAAAAATAAAGAATCTAAAGATATCAATTGAGGTTCATGATATCCTAAAGACCTATTGTGAAAAGAAGGGAATTAAAATGTATCGATTCCTAGAAAGAATGATAGTTGAGAAGTGTAAGGGGAAACCTGATGTATATGGTGAGGATTAAATTGGGTTACCAAATAACCTAATTATTGATTCTATGGTATCATCTGTTTTAACAATTACAAATTTTAACTTATCGTCAGTGTTTATTTGGATTTCTGTTAAATCAGAACCATAATAATCATTGTTAACGTAAACATCAAAACTTTCAACATTAGTTGGGGTAGCAATTATTATATTTGTGGTATAATCAAATATTTGTGAGTTAACATTATTACCAACGACAAATAACACATCAATTTCATTACCTCCCATATTAATATCTTTCTTAACTCGTCTTTTTGTAGTACTAGTATCAAACTCAACAACTTGTAAAACTCTCGAAACCGCTGGAGAAACCTCAAACTCATTTTCATCAATTAGGAAACCTAATAAGGTGAACTCATAACTTTGGATGTAAAATTTTCTTTTCTCCAACTCCATAACAGATTCGTCAGAAATATTACCCATAACAATAGGGATATAATGACCTTTAATAACTTGGTAGGCTTGTTTTGATGCAAATTTCTCTATGACGTTTTTATTGAATTCGTTGATTTCTCTCATTCTATTACAAACTATTTTAACAGTATATGAGATATCTACAGGAACGGGTTGGGGGATTTTGTATATGTCCATACCATTTCTTTGTCCATCCCATGTTGGTACTTGAGCATAAAAATATTGTCGTCTGTTTGGGATATTGTAAAGTACGGCAGGATTTGTTCCAAATTTTACTTCAGGAACTCTTACCGTTGTAATAAATGGCGGCTCAACATTCTTATCAAGATTCTGTAAATTCCACGTCTCAGTAAATTGACTCCAATTCTGAGTTGTTACTAAAATATCAATTGTTGGTATTATTTTACCATCTATAACTGTCTTTAATTCATTCTTAACAAATTCTAAAAACCCACCATCCAAATCGGCATGTAATAATGACTTAGGTAGATAGGTTCCATCCTTATTAATTTTATCAACTAATTCCTGTCTTCTTGGTAGAAGAGTCTTGGATTCGGTTAAAGGAATATTTTTCTTTATTTTTTTAGGTAACGGCATCTTAAAACTTTCTTACTTCGTTAATTACGAATAATTTATTTTTTTGGTTAATCATGTCAACCTCTTTGGCTTTGTATACGGGTTCTTCTGTTCCTTTATAAACAAAACTATCGTATTTGTATGGGTCATATGTAACAATTTTATCTGTTGGTTCCTGTGGTATGTTTTCACAAGGGTATTCACAATAATCTACTAAAGTACCAATAACAAATGCGTGAACATTTTTTCTTTTTTCTCCTCTAACTTTATCTTTACCACCTTGTCTAACACGGAACTCAACGTCCGATAGTTTAACATAATCGGCGTGTAATATTACTATTGATTTATATGTTACGGAAAAAGTATGTTTATGTAAATTATAATAAACCATAACACGTTTTCCTCGGTAATCTTTTTCAGAATTATTATAACCACATTCATGACAAATATAAGGGTCTTCACCACCATCTGATAAATCCCAAGACCATCCACACTTGTCACAAATTATTTCTTTATTTGTGACGGTTTCAAGAATCATTTTTTTTTGTCTTTCTGTAATTAATATATTCATTAGTTCTTTCTAGAGTCTTTGAACCCTCTTTTTAGTTTATCATTATATGCTCCCGACACAACCATTAAAAAATCAAGTTTTTTATAATCAATATTCGGATGTCTACGTTGGAATATGTTACTAACTCTTTGTGTAACCCAATTTTCATATACCCCGAAATTGTCGGGTTTATTACCTGGACCACCACTTTTAATATCATTATTTAAGTGGTGAATAGTGTAATCAACAAGGTCACTTATTTCATGTACTCTTCGTAATACTTCTATTTGTGATTCTGTAATTAGGATGTCCATTATAAACCTCTAAATTCATTATTCACAACTGCAGATGCCATAATCGTTCTATAGAACGGCCTGTAACCCGCATATGTATGTTTATTGTCCGAAATTACCCTTCCATCGTTATTCACCGTATAATATCTAACTCTATCCTCAGTTTCGTAGTACCCGATATAATCACCGAAACTAATATCAACACCCAACTCGTCTAACTGTTTTTGATAAACAGAAACTTTTAAATTACCTGGCTCAAACTGTTCAATTTTAGAATTACCTAAGTTTTTATTCTCAGGCGCCATAATCTGAACGTGCCCTTTAAATTCGATGGGAGGTAAAAATTTAATTCCATCGGATACGGTTTCACCATAGACATTATCTGTTTTAGTTTTTTGTCTATCTACTCTATATAACACCAATGTGAAGTTCATATCACCATATAACCATTCTTCACCCATGGAAATATCAAGGTCATAATCTTCGGCACCGAAGAACTTACCTATTCTTGTTATTGGAACTTTATTCTCTGACATATTGATAAATATTAAAAGATTCATTATTGTTAGGTAAAACATTAATCTTTGGATAATATAAACACAGGGAGTACAATCAACTTGATTGAACAAAAGGCGTTGTCAATACTTGACACGTATTCTGGCGCCAATAATTATATTCTGAAATTAAAATTTCAAAAGGAAACTAACAAAAAGTTTTACCCCACAAGAGCACAATCTGAATACATTATAAATTTTCATGAAACCTCACCTAAGGTTGCAAAAAAATGGGTTGACTTGGACCCTTATTTCGCTAAGAAAATTGCAGACGAAAAATTATACACCGAAATCCCTAAAGAAGTTTGGGTTGAGAAACTTTTAGCGGAAAAAGAAAAGTCTTATCATGTTTGGGGAAAAGTTCTTTCAGGTGAGACTATTCATGACTTTTGGTTACCCAAAGGAGCGTTACTTAAAACTCATAAGACAGAAAAGGTAGAAATAGACTATTCAAAATATAATCACCGACCACCACTTAATCATCAGAAAGATGCGATAGAAAAATTAACGGGGTCAAAACGTTTTATTTTGGCAGATGATATGGGATTGGGTAAAACCACCTCAACAATTATTGCCGCGTTAGAAACAAAGGCTAAAAAAATATTAATAATTTGTCCCGCATCATTAAAGATTAATTGGCAACGAGAAATTGAGAATTATACGGATAGAAGTGTTTATATTGCGGAAGGAAAACACTTCTCAACAGAACACGATTTTGTAATCGTTAATTACGACATCTTAAAGAATTTCTACGATTTAAAGGATAAAGAAAATTCTCTAATTACCAAAAGTAACTTTGAATTAATTGTAATTGATGAGGCACACTATATTCAGAACGGTCAAGCTCAAAGAACTAAATTAGTTAATAGTTTTGTAAAAAGTGTGGATAAACTTTGGTTACTAACAGGGACACCAATGACTTCACGACCAATGAATTACTATAATTTATTGTACCTAATAGAAAGTCCCGTTGCTCAGAATTGGATGGCATACGCAATCCGTTATTGTCAAGGATATCAATTCAAGGCGGGTAACCGTAAGATTTGGAATGTTAGTGGGGCGTCTAATTTGGAAGAGTTGAGAGATAGAACTTCCCGACAAGTTTTACGAAGATTAAAAACAGAGGTGTTAGATTTACCTGATAAAATCATTTCACCAATTTACTTGAGATTAAAATCAAAATTATATGAAGGCCTGATGGGGGAGTATTATGATTGGTATAAAAATAAAAAAGAAGAGTCCTCATCATTAACCGTGCAATTTTCTAAACTAATGAAAGTTAGACAAGTCATTGCCGAAGAAAAAATAAATGATACAATTGAGCTAGCTCAAAACATTATTGACCAAGATAAGAAAGTCATAATTTTCACAAATTTTACAGATACATTACAAAAAATACATAGTCACTTTGGGAAACAATCCGTTTATTTAGACGGGTCTTGTACTAAACCACAAAGACAATATGCCGTTGACCAATTTCAAGAGAACGACAAAATAAAAGTCTTTGTCGGGAACTTAAAAGCCGCAGGTGTTGGTATTACATTAACTGCTGGTGAAGCGGTTATTATGAACGATTTGTCGTTTGTTCCATCGGACCACGACCAAGCTCAAGATAGGGCATATCGTTACGGACAAAAAAACAGTGTCTCAGTTTATTACCCAATTTTTGAGAACACCATCGAAGGTGTTATCTACGATATGTTATCTAAAAAGAAAAATATTATCGATACCGTAATGGGTGATAACATCGAAGACAAGGGTGATTTTGTTGAGTTGTTAATGAACAAGATTAATAATGTGAGTTAGTTTCATATTTATATAATATGAAAAAAATACAAGAAAAGATTAACATAATTACAGAACAGTTAATCGTAGAGGAAAAAAAAGACAACCAAAAACTTTTTTTGACTGAAATGAAAAAAATAGGAATTGAAAAATTACCTTACGCCTATTCATCCCTTAAACAGTTTATTGACGCGGAAACAATGGAGTACCATTATAACAAACATTATAAAGGTTACGTTGACAAATTAAATTCCGCGTTATCAAAAAAAGACTATGGTGATTTAGAGTTAGAAGACATTATCAAATCAATTGGTAAGTACGATAAAACAATTAGAAATAATGCTGGTGGAGCATTTAACCACGCATTATTTTGGAAAATGTTATCTCCAAAGACACAAACACCAAATGGTGATATCTTAGATAAGATAAAGAAAGACTTCGGGACATTCCAAAAATTTAAAATTAAATTTGAGGAGGTTTGTAAAGACCGATTTGGTTCAGGATGGGTTTGGTTAGTTTTAACTAATCGTAATACCCTAAAGATTGTCTCAACACCAAACCAAGATAACCCATTAATGAATGTTGTTGAAAATGGGGGTTACCCTGTTTTAGGTTTAGACTTATGGGAACACGCCTATTATTTAAAATACAGAAATAAGAAAGATGAATATATTCAGAATTTTTGGAAGTGTGTTAATTGGAAATTTGTGAACCAATTATTGGGGATTAGGTTAAAGAAAAAAATGGATGAAACCGTTTCATTACGAGAAGTTTTATCTGAGGGTAAATCAGAAAAATGTGGTAGAGATATGAATGAGGCGATAAGATTTGTTTTTAACATTAATCCAAAAGTTAAAAATACTTTTAGATACGGTATTGAAAAGATACTACAAGAAATTTATCCCGATAACTATTATGGCCAAAACGAATATGGTGAAGGTCAAATGTCGGGTATCTATGATTTAGAAATTGAGGGCAGGTCGGTGATTAATAAACTCAATACCAACTATACTTGTTTTTGTATTTTGTTAACGGATATTAACAAAGTTATGGTTCATGAAGGTAATCCCGAAATTAAAATTATTGGGTTAAAACCTTTTGAACAAATTAGTGAAACCAAAAAATTTGTTAACGCGTTAGACAAATATAAGTCAAGAATTTTTACCCCTCATTCAGGGACATTTCAAAATTTAATGGCGACGTTAGGGATTACTCACGATATAGGGGGTAAAACCGAAGATTATGCGGTTGTTTTGTTGAAGAAACAATTTGGGGATGACAATGTAGAACAAATTGGGGGGTTAGGGAACAAAGAGGACATGATTGGGGGAATCGATTGTAAAGTAACGGTTGACGGTAAAATAAATACGGCCCAAATAAAACCGTTTAGTAGAATCAAACAAGAAGACGGTAAAATTATTGTTTTAGACTCGGGACAAGTTAAAAAATACTCTACCGACTGGATGGCGTTCACCAAAAAAAATAAAGAAGTTTTGATTTTTAATAATAAACGAGTGAAGATAACTCATGGAGTTTATGTTTTCCCTGAAGAGTCGTTAATTTATACATTAAATTGATATTTATATATAAACACAAATCATGGCAGTTATCGCAGAACCAGAAAGAAGTCAATTATACACAAGACTAAAACACTTATTAGGAGCACCACTTAGAAGTGTTGAGCTCGAGGATGAGATGTTAGATTCTTTACTTGAATTGTCAATTGAGGATTATTCTCAGTATGTCCAAGATTGGTTAATCGAATCACAATGGACCTCATTATACAATCTTAATTTAGATACTCAATCATTATCAAAAGCGTTTATCACAAAAAGTTTAACTTACGAAGAAAGGTATACTTACGCGTATTCTAAAATTGTTGGTTTACAGGCTGGAGGTGATTCTGTTTTAAAGAAAGATTATATACAGTTAGTTAGAAACCAACAAATGTATGAAATTCCCGCAGGAAGAGAAATTAACGAACTTTTATGGTTTTCTCCCGCAGAATTAAATAATATTATGTTTGACCCATGGTCTTTCGGAGCATTAGGTGCTGGCGGCGGATTAGGTGGTGGAGGTGGTCTTGCCCAAGGAGGTGGTATGGCTGGAGGATACTTTATGATGCCCGCGTTTGATATGTTACTTAGAATGCAAGAAATTAACATACAAAGAAGAATAATTGCAGGAGATTTAACATATAAAATTACCGCTTTACCTGATGGTAAAAAAGCGATTCATTTAATGAACACTCCTGGTGGTAAATTTGATTTTGGTAACGGTACTATGACAAAAGGTAGGGTTTGGTACCACTATTATGATGTTGACGGTGCGGATAGAGATAAATGTCTAAAAGATAATCCTGATATCATTAAATTACCCTCAGACGTTCCTTTTGATAAAATTGATTGGGTTGATTTAAATAACCCTTCACAAATATGGATTCGTAGATGGTTCTTTGCATACGCTAAAGAGACGTTATCAAGAGTTAGAGGTAAATTCAGTGGAAACATTAAAACACCTGATAGTGAATTAACTATGGATTATGCGTCATTGGCAACTGAAGCCAAAGACGAAAAATCAAAATTAATCGAGGAACTTATTGGTGCCGAAGGTAGGTTAACAAGATTAAAACCAGAAAAAGTTATGGAACGAGAGGCGTTACTTGCGGAAAACCTAAACAAACAGAAAAAATTTACGGCAATGCCAAGACAAATATATGTAATCTAATGAGAACTATTAATTTTACCCCAAGAAAAAATGTTGTCAGATATCAGACAAGAATGTCACCGTCAACAATTATTGTAGATGGTACGGAAATACTCCACGAAAAAACTCACAAGTTAAATAAAGAGTTATTAATTGTTGTAAGAGATTCTGAAAATTCTGAAATCATTTTAAACTCAAAAGAATATACCTACACCACCGTTAAGTCTTTAATTAAAACAATAATTAAGCCTGATGTTGGTTTAATTGATGAGGAGTGGGAAGAACTCCTGTTAGAAAAAGGTTCCTGCGTACAATTCCAATTCGTAGAAGATGTATGGTTAATACTATCCTCAGATGGGATAAAGCTTGATTAAACAAACTCTTCCCATCCGTCAGACGCCAATTCATAAATGTAGTTAGGGTTAAGACCTCTTTTATCCCAATACTTAACCTCCCCTTCAGATAAAGTTAAAACTTCTTCTAAAGTATCTTGGTCTCCTTGTTTAAATGGAACACCATTGATTAAGGAACATTGTTCTTTAGTAAAGAAACCTCTGTCATCAGGATTTGTAACTAATAGTCCATCACGTACCTCATCTTTAAACACTACCAATAACGGTTCTATCCTTTTATTAAATGTGGTAAGAGCTCTCGGAACATTATAATCCCCTGTCATGTCTGGATTCTCCTCAATAACCTTTGGGTCTAACTTATAACAATTGATTTGAATCATAGATGTCATTGCGTCGGCAGGGTATTTTCCATGGTCCGAGAAATAATATTGAAGTTGTTCGGAACTCCACCCTCGTTTAAGTTTATTAACTTTTTGGACATCTCCTTGAGACGCTTTTGTTCCGTTATTAACGTAATGAATTACGTCCCCCAATTTAACATTTAGTTTATGTTTTATCGCCAATTCCATGTGAGACATTCTACTCATCAATGACCCTGCTTTTGTTGTTTGTGTACAACGTTTTTTATAATCATCGATTGATAGTTTAACTTTCGCTCTTTGAGCAATTTGCATTAAAGGAATTTGTTTATCGTTGATTTTTTGTATGTATGTGTAATACCATTCTACAAACTCTTGACCTTTACCCTCTAACAACATCTTAACACCTTTATCTAAAAACGCCTCAATATATAATGGTAACTTTTTGGATTTAATCGTATTACCCGTAAGTTTAACTTTTCCACTTGATTCCATAACCGCATAATTCTTACGAGCCAAGTTAATACACGATGGCCAAGTCCCATCGGTGTCTAACGCCATTTCACCTCTCATGAATAAATCATTAAACTCCGCAACATCGGCATCATCTCCTGTGTATAACTTACCCTCTTTAACTTTCCAATTTAATCCTTTACCAACGTATTGTCTATTTTCCCATCCTTCAGGTTTAGAGAAGTTGACACCATCGGTATCCATTACAAGAGGGGTATATCCTTTCTTCATAAAGAATTTAATCATTTGACGAAGATATTGACGACCTGTACAAGTAATCTGTTCTCCCATATACATGTCCCCCCAAGCAAATACTTGTGGTGCCGATAACGCTCCGAATAAAGAGTTAATGAAAATCTTAATTGGTAGTTGTTTACGGTCATACTTTAACGATATCTTAGTATCTTTTTCATACCATTCTGCCGCCAAGTTTTTATACATGATACGACTATTTCTGAAGTACGCTAACAAACCTTTCATCGCTCCCGTAACATCACATTCAGGAAATACATCATGAACTAATTGGATTGATGGGTATAGTGAAGAGTAATCTAGTTTTAATACGTTTCTTGAATAACCAACTTTTAGAAGTCTTGATAATCCACCGACAAAATCTGTCTTCTCTTGTTTCTTTGGGATTGCCAATTTATGTTTATATGACCACGCCAACATAATCATTTTCCATAATGTTGCGGTACCCATTGTTGAAACTCTTTCGTATGTTGTCGGTACTAATGACGCCAACAGAAAGGTTCCTTGGTTAAACTCATCATCGACCAATAATGTTTCCTCTAAGTCATCGTCAAGATATCTCTCTACAATGTTGTCTCCTGTAACTTTAATATAAGTTCCAGGAAATCGAGTATCTAAATCATTGAATTCGGGTTTATCCGCTCTTTTGTATTTACCGTTTTTAACATTTAACCAATATTCATTTTTATCCTTATACATTGACCCAATCTCTTCATGGGATATATATACACGGTCAGGGGCCTCAGCTTTAATGTACTGAGTAATATACTTCAAACCTGCAGACTTAATACCCGAATTAATTGCTTGAGCTCGTCTTACAGAGTGAATAATATCAATTACATTATAACCCCATATACCAACTTGATTGTATCTCTCAACCTCATTGGCAAGTTTTAACATATTTTCGCTCTGTCTTAAATTTTGTTTTGGATTTAAGGTATGACAGATTTTTTTGATATCCAAATGAAGAGACTTGCATCTCTCTAATATCCAAAACCAATCGAAGTTTGCGGAATTGTACCCACCAATAATACTTGGTTTTAGTTCGTCAATAATTCTAAAGAATTCGACCAAACCTCTGCGTTCCTCATCCTCATCCGAACACTCAATAACTTTCTGATAACCTTTATTAGTTTTAATTCCTATCATGAATATACGACCGTCTTTTGGTTCTAACGCGGTCGTCTCTAAGTCGAATACAAATCGGGTGATGTCATTGTATTCTTCATATCCTTTAAATAAACGTTTCTCTCTTGAAATTAGATATTGTTCTACAGGAGGTAGAATCATAATCTTGTCTTTGGTATTTTCTCCCCATGGGTCTACTCCTCCCTCTCTAAAAAATTGAATTAATTGTCGATAACCTTTTAGACACTTAACAATATATTTTAATCCTTGTTCTAATCGTTCATTACCTTTGGTCTCCAATTTTTCAATCATAATTCCATGTTTGGACATGGCCTCTTTCTGAAGACCTTTTGATGATTGATAAAAATTTAAACCACGTAAATCACCAACCCACGCAAATGGAATGAATGTATCTTTGCGAATTTCTTTTCCTTTACCAGGAGCTTCTTTAATTTTGTAAATTGAATTGGATGCATAGTCGAACTCGATTGCGACTATAAATTCTTCAGGGTCGTTCCCATGTAGAAACGATTCTATCTCTTCGTTAGATATCATAATATATTTTTTAGAGTGGTCTATTAGCTTTCACAATATGTGAAATTTACCTTCCTCCATAAATATAAAAAATGTTATGAATTAATCAAATTAACAACAAGCGGTTTCAGAAATAAAACTATCTTGAATATTAATATAAAGGTCTTCTCTTATTGGTAAAATTAAATTACCTTCATCATTCTTAATTAAGAATTGACCTTCATATCTGCCAGGTGTGTTTGTATCCCTTGAAGTAAATTTAAAGT
>ENA-OSIY01000594-OSIY01000594.1-marine-metagenome-genome-assembly--contig:-NODE-594-length-20223-cov-7.452844_pt1 | contig 20223 bp, 36 predicted proteins | sample MGYA00237884_ERZ534233 | MGnify/ENA primary metagenome ERZ534233 (study PRJEB26412, sample SAMN06343840) | marine metagenome | isolation source: estuarine water | place: USA: Columbia River Estuary... | reverse complement strand
GGAGGTCACAGCGTGGACATGGCGCAAGCACACCAGCAGGGCGAGTGGGAAAGATATGCTGGCCGTGACGTACTACGGCGGTCTGAGTGATGCACCAATCACCGAGTATTTGCCGGTGCTGCACGATGGCTATGCGGCCAACAAAGCCATGCGCTTGCTGCTGACGATGGCAAGTTCAGGTGGCGTTTCGCTGCTGAACATAGAAGGTCTTGAGGCCATCTCAAGCATGATGAACACCGCTCGCGCACCAAGCCTGATCGAGTTCAAAAAGGATGGAAAATTTTACCGAGTCATAAGGAGAGAATGGTAATGCGACACCCTATACCCGATATCGTTTCGGACTACGACCGACTGATTGCACAGGGGCCACCAAGATGCTGCCACACCTGCGAGTTCTACGACATCAAAGGAATGTGTACAGTTTTCTTTATGGAGCCACCAGAGGCGTTTGCGGCAACGCCAAGCGAGTGTCCTGAATACGAAAGCGAGATCCCATTTTGATCCCTTCAGAACACTACGAACAAGCCCTTGTCGTGCAGTGGTTCAGACGCACCTACCCGGGCGTCCTGATCCACTCAATTCCCAATGGCGGGGCCAGGAGCATGGCGACCGCCGTGGCGCTCAAAGTCGAAGGTACCGTCAAAGGAATCCCTGATCTTTTCATCCCGGCTTGGCGACTCTGGGTCGAGATGAAACGGGTCAAAGGTGGCGTACTCAGCCCAGACCAAAAAGAAATCATCGCGTATCTCGAACGTGTTGGATATTGTGTTATAGTGGGAAAAGGTGCTGAAGATGCAAAAACGCAAATCATCACCTATCACTCAACTCTTAAAGGATAAGACATGGCAATCCGCATCTACGTTGTCACCGACAACGAAACCCAAAAACAGCGCCTGATCCGCGCTACCAACCGCGCTGAAGCAGTTCGCTTTGCTTCTCGCACTCGCTTCACCGTCGAGGCCGCAAGCCAAGATGATCTGGTGAATCTGTTGCCAAATGGCGTGACGATTGAGTCGCAAGATGAAACAGCAAAAGCCGAATAAAGAGATCAAAGAGTTGTTCCTGAACATTCGGATGCCTGCATCCGTGATGGAAGAACTCAAGATCGCGGCTGAAGCCAACACCAGAACGATTTCTGGGCAGGCTTTGCTTTACATCAAGCAAGGGATTGCCCAGAAGTCTTGATGCAAGGCTGAAGAAAGATCACTTTATGTGGTCTTTTTTTGACTTAAATGTTGAAACGTGTTTTTTTGTGTTAGGATCACAGCATGACTTCAAAATTCTTTGGCTACGCTTTTGTGATTCTCGCCCTGTACGGTTTTGTGTCTCACGCAGACTATCAGGATGAGATACAACAGGAGGCCGATTACTGTTCAATGGTGGCGCTCTGGAAAGCGGATGCCTTGAAGAAAATCCCAAAACGGGCCAGGGCAGGTTGGCCCCCATTCAAACCGGAGATTTCATGCAACTGATCAAGTGGGTGGCGTCCTATTTTGTCGCCGTGTTCAGCTTGGTGGTGGCCGTTGGCCTCATCGGCTTCACCTTTGGAGCGTGTTTTGGCGCTGCCAACTACGCCTTCAAACTGGCCTTCCAACTCTGGAACGCATTATGACCAACACAGAGTTTTTTTTACTCATTGCAACAATATACATTGCGCCGCACTCACCCGCACCAGTAGGAATTCCAATTGGTTTGTTTTTTATAGCACTGTCTTACTTTTTCAAATGACGTGGCCCTTCCCGCCTTTCCCCACACCGATACCCGTGCAGACCGCACCGGAGAAGTTCAACCCTGACAACTACGAGGACGCATTGATATGAAAACACCACACAAACACGCCGCCCTCATCAAGGCATGGGCCGATGGCGCTGAAATTGAACTCAAAGACGGCAAAGATTGGCGCGCTATAAGCGAACCAAGTTGGAACAGAAACATGGAGTACCGCATCAAGCCCGAGCCGAAGCCTGATGTTGTTGAAAAGTATGTTGCCAGCCCTTGCGGCTTTAGATTAGTAGAGCACTGGGAACGCAAAAACCTCAAACTCACTTTTGACGGTGAGACTGGCAAACTGAAAGCAGCAGAGGTGATCGCATGAAACTCGACCGAGGCAACCCCAACCTGATGAAAAAAGCAGCAACCCGTGTGAATTCTCCTGCTCCGCTGGAGGCATTTGCCAATACCCTGGGTGACGTAGCGGCCAAGCGCCGACATCGAGCCACGGTGGGCTACGTGCCTTTGCCAAAAGATCCCAACGCCGCCCTGCCGCCGACGATCAGTGTCTGGGCGCAGCCAGTCTATGTGCCGCCCAAGTCGGAGTACGTCCGACCAGGCGCTGAAGACTTTCTCCGTTGCAAGAGCAGGGGGCTGTGATGAAGAAAGACAAGACATTGAAGCTGGCGCTTGAGGCGTTAGAGTCTGCGGATTGGTACATAGATCAACTTGAAATGATTGTGTACTCTGTTGATGACGATGGAACTCATGAAAACCGCGCCAAAGTGCAAGCAGCCATCACCGCCATTAAAGAAGCATTGGCACAACCTGTGCAGGAGCCTGTGGCGCAATGGCAAAAGCGTCACCAACTGTGGACAGAAGATGCATGGGAAAATTCCGAAGAACATGATGCCAAGCAGTGGCGCGACAAAGCACAAGGCTGGGAGATACGCGCCCTCTACACCGCCCCACAGCAACGCCCGTGGGTAGGACTGACGCCGCAGGAGATTGATGACATTGATGAGGCAAATTGGGAAGAAGACCATAAGGTATGGGGCATACATGAATTTGCCCAAGCCATTGAAACCGCATTACGGAGAAAAAACACATGACCAAAGACGAAGCACTGAAGCTGGCGCTTGATGCGCTGGAACTACCAAGCATGAAAACTTATGCGATGCTGGAACAATCTGGCGCAGCCATCACCGCCATCAAAGAAGCCCTAGCACAGCCAGCGCCGCCACCAGAGTGCAAGACCGAGGCCGAGCAAACGGAGTATGCCTTTGGATGGTGGAAGGCATTGGAGACGGTGAGGACTGAACAGCCAGCGCAGGAGCCGGTGGCGTGGATGATGAAATGGGCACAACATTCGCCATCTTTTACGACAGACAAATCAGATTACGTTTCTTGGTTTGCAGGTAAGGCGTCTTATCCAGACGAATTGGTCCCCCTCTACACCGCCCCACAGCAACGCCCGTGGGTAGGGCTGACGGATGAGGAAATAAACTTGATTTACGCAGCGCCACAAACCCATATTGGTCAATACGCTAGAGCCATCGAAGACAAGCTAAAGGAGAAGAATTTTGACTGAACGACTTAAAGAACGTATCGCAGAGGAATGGGCAATGCTTGATCCCGTTGACCCGCTGCGTGGATTGTTGTCAGATGTGATGGACGTTTTGGCACAGCCAGCGCCTCCACCAGAGTGCAAGACCGAGGCCGAGCAAACAGCGTATGCCTTTGGCTGGTGGAAGGCCTTGGAGTCGTTGAGGACTGGACAGCCAGCGCAGGAGTCGGTGGGTCACCGCGTTGGGTTTTGGTGCGCCGAATTAACTTGTAATAAGTGTTATAGCGCAGAGTTTCGATTTAAGCACACCACCCAACAACAGCGCCAGTGGGTAGGGCTGACGGAAGCGGAAATTGACGAATGGCCACCGGAAATACACGGCGTAATTCGCTTAATTGACGCCCAACTCAAGGAGAAGAACACATGACCAAAGACGAAGCATTGAAGCTGGCGCTACACGAACTGGAAGGCATACCCGTCTACAAAAAGTATGGTGTACGCATAAGTAACGCAATCACCGCCATCAAAGAAGCTTTGGCACTAACGAGCACGCAGTACGAGGAACAGCCAGCTCAGGAGTCGGTGGAATCTTTATACAACCCAAATCCGGTTGAGTATCAATACCATTATCCAGACGGTTCATGGAGGTGTTCAAACGGTGAGGTAATAAATGGTATGCACCCAGATAAAGCAAGATCACTTTACGCACTAAAGGACAACACATAATGGACATTTTGAAACGCATTGACCAAGCCCAGCAGTTTTGCAAGTTTTATGCGGATGGCGCTTATTCCGTTGAAACTGAAAAATGGAATCATCATGTCAATCCTGAATTTATTGAGGACATTCGCCAGTACATTGAATCGTTGCAACTTAAGCTGATGCACCTTCAAACTCAGCAAGCATACAAGGCTATATGTAAAGATGAATCCTACGACATGATTGATCGCTTTTTACGTAACAACCTTTATGACGATGACTACGAATCTTTTTCAGAGGCACTGCACGAAATTGCCACCACCCCACAACAGCAAGAGCCCCGCAACTTCTGCCCGAGGTGCGGTAAGCGCACGGCTGACTTGACGGTGATACACACCTGCACGCCACCGGAAGGAGGACACCAATGACCAGACGAGACAAAGAGATGGCGAGGCAGTGCCTAAGCAACGCAGAAATGTTAAATACTGTCAATTTTGATTTGGACAAGTTTGCCGACCTCATCCGTGCCGACGAGCGTGAGGCTTGTGCAAAGTTGTGTGTAAGCCACATTGGCTACCCACACCGACTTCATTTTGCAGCAGCAATCCGAGCAATGGGGAACACATGAAATTTGAAATCACTATTGCAGTTCTTGCTGCTGTCGGCGGGTTTGTCTGGCTGCTAATTTTGACGAAGGGGATGGTATGACCGAACAACGCTATCTTGCAGGGGGGCAAGAGTTCTACTACCCCCACGCAGGCGACCCGCCAGCGCCTGAGAACACCAAGCTGCTGCTGCTCACCACTGGCGGCATCTGCACCACGGGAACGTGGAACAACAACTGGTGCATCGGCTGGCTGCCGCTGCCCAAACGCAACATGACAAAAGAGGACATGAAATGAGAAAGTCAAACCAGAGCGCCCTGCGCGTTTTACTGCGTGGGTATGAGGATGGCCTGACTGTTTCCCAAATGGCAGCGTTCACTGACGCCCCTCAGAATTCAGTGCAACAATCCCTCAAGTGTATGCCTGACGCCTATATCGACCGCTGGAAAACCAGTGGGAGTAATCGGTATTTAAGCGCCGTCTGGTGTGTAGTTGTACCACCAGAGAATTGCCCCAAACCAGAAAGGAAGAAGCCATGACACCATCACCATCAGGAACCGAACTCGCAGTCTGTATGGACATCGCCAGTCGCCAGCAAATGGGAAGATTCAAGTACGGCACCACCGTATCTGAAAACCCGCTGACCAAAGCGCAATGGCGGCAGCACCTGTACGAGGAGTTGCTGGACGCCGTGATCTACCTCAAGCGCGAGATGCAGGAGGAGCAGCGCCAGATGGACGATCAGAAGTAGCGTGTGCCGGCCTTGTCGATGATGAGAGCCTGACGGCGGGGTTCATCACCGGCATTGCTGGGAACGCTGATATGCACCCAGGAATCGAATTCGCGGATGATTTGATCGTAGGGTAGCCCAGAGGCCACCAAGACGCGCACAACCTCATCTGGGGTCATTCCTGGCACCCTGATGTCGGCTGCACAGCCCAAGCGGTGCTGGCTAGTGTCTTTAGACCCTACGGCATCATTCACAGCTTTAGACCGGAACGCGCTGTTTATCATGATGGGGCGCATATCAAGCGCAGACTTTACCCGTTCTAAGAACTCAGCTAAACGCAGCAAGTTGGCTTTTTCCTCATCATTGGGCGTGTTGTCAAACTGCCGGTGCTGCGTAGCCGTTAACTCGGCAAGCGTAAAGTGCGGCGTCATTTCAAACCACCTTTCAAGGCATCAGTTTTGTCTTTGCTGGATTTGCTGGAGCCGTAGAAGAAGCTGATGATGGTTGCTACGGCAGTGCCAAGCAGAAAGCCCAGAATGATGTTGCCGAAGTCTTTGCCGCTGGAGGGTACTTGCCCAAAGGTGATGGCGAAGAAGTACGCCATTGAGCCGACAGACCAGAACCACGCAAAGTTGTAGATGAAATGCTTGGCGTACTTGTCCTCTTGATTCAACGCGACTTCCTGCATATGGCGGGCAGAGTCACGATCTTGGTTCTCAAGCTCAAACTGGCGCAAATCTAGTTCAGCCAATTTGGTCGCCGCTTCTGGGTCACCAGCAATGGCTTTTGCCACGGCTTCAACAGAATCTGCAACGCCAAATTTGTCAGCGATAGCGGTAACAGCAAGACCGCCAAGAGGCCCAGCGACAGCAGCGGCAGCAGCAGGGGCCAGACCCTTGAGTAGATTGAGTAAAGTTTCCATATCATCTCCGCATGAAATCAACGTATTCCATAGTTCCCCAAGCCACCAAGGTCACCAGACCGGCAGCAGCAACCATGAGCAATACCATCTCAATGGTTTCCTCAATTTCTTTCTTGCGCTTGGCTTTTGCTTTTTCCATTTGCATTTCCTCCGCTTTGCGCTTGTGGACGATGTTGTTGCGCTCCATCAGAATTGACTGCCAAACATCGGCGTTGCCCGACCAGATCAACATTTGCTTCAATTCGTTCTCGGCATCCTGAAGCTGTTTGGCGTGGATCACAGTCTCAAATGCCTGCGCTGTGTCTGACTTGCCGAACGTGGCCTTCTTGGGCTGGGACGCCGCCTTTGCGACGACATCCTTGGCCTCAAAGAACTTCATCAGGTCGCCGGACACCGCGCTGATGTCCTTGCCCATCTTGATCGCCGCTTGAACGCCCTTTATGGCGGCTTGCGCCGTGGCGAAAGCGGTGATCGGATCAATCATAGTTAGATATTGAATAGTTTTTTGACAAACTCAGCGGCTACACCGGGGCCAAGCAGCACAACCGCCAACAGCACATAAAGCAAATATTCAATTTTGGTCATGCGCTTGGAGCCATCATCAAACCGCGCTTGAATGCCCTCGTACCGTTGGGCGCAAACCGCCTCATGGACGCTTAACCGTTTATCAGTTTCGGTGGCTAATTCGTGTATCTGTTCCATGATTAAACCCGGTATACGATAAATGTGTTTGCCGCTGTTCTGCGAATACGGAAATTGGCAGAAATGCCGGTCAACACCGTCATAGTACCAACGCTTGTAACGCCAATTTCCGTTGCATCCAGTGTAATCGTGCCAGATGCCGTATTGATAACGGTAAAGTTAAATCCAATGTTGGTTGCAGGCCAAGCAATCAAAGTTTCAAGCGTTGTACCCAAAGGCATTGTGAGAATAAACGTGGTGCCGCTGGTGACTACAATTTGCGGCAGAATTTGAGCATTAGTCAGCGTTGTGGCTGCGGAAATTGTTGTTGCTGGGGCTGGAACATAAGGCAAAAATGCGCCAGTGGAAAGTATTAAATTTCCATTAACATCTAATGTCGCCCGGCTTGTATTTCCTGTTCCCAAATACAAAGAGCCTGATTGAAAATTGGTGATGTAACTATTTAAATTTACGCTGTCTTGATAAATACGCAATCCATTGGTTCCTGCGCCATAAATATTTATCCCGCCAGAAGCATTATCAGTTCCTTGAATATTTAATCTTGCCAGCAAAGAGTTTGCTCCCGTGCCAATACCAACATCACCAGAGTTACTAATTCGAACACGCTCGGTTAATGCGCCAGCACTTGACTCAACAGTATTAAATATCATACTTGCTGATCCACCAGATGTGGCATTGGAAATTACATCAATAGATGCTTGCAGCTTTGGCCCAAACGAACTTACATCAGCAGAATAATACCCAAGCCGCCCCCAAGGTAAAGTCGTACTCCAGTCGGAAGCATTGGTGGCGGTAGAAATCCTGACCTCTGTTGGAACTGGCGTAAGTGATCCTGTAGCTGAAGATACTTCAAGATTTGCATTTGGCGTAGCAGTGCCAATGCCTACATTGCCATTGGATTGAATCCGCATCCTGTCTTGACCTGCAAGAGTTTGAAAAGTTATTGCAGGAGAAACAGCACCTGCATACGCAGTTGCAAATAATACTGTGTTAGTAGTTTCAGCAAAACTGATTTGAATGCCGGGATTTATGGTAGCGCCAGTTCTACGAAAATATGCAATAACACCGTCTTCAGTTTTTTCCGAATATAGTCTTATAGTTGGATGTGCAGTTGCTCCAATACCAAGGTTTCCAGACAAGGACGCTTTCCATAAAGACGTTTGACCAGCAACGGAGAAATTTTGATACACGGCTAGGTTGCCATTGGCATTTAAGTTGCCGGTTGCGTTCCATTCAATTTCAGAAATGCTAAGTTGAAATACCGTTGCTGTGCTTGCAATATCGTTTATTACGTAAGCATAATTTCCATCTGGCGAAACATACATTCCAGTTGGAGATGCAATTGTCAATCCCATGCTTGCAAAAGTGTAATTTGTAAAAAATACAGCAGTTGTTAAATCCCATGCGGTGGAAAGTTTGTAAACATTAATGTCATCGCCAGAAGTTCCTACAACAAAAAACTTCAAACCATCATTTGAGAATGAAATTGAATTGACGTTAGTTTCTTGTGCAGCAATACTAATATAGCCACCATAAACGAAACTTGGAACTGACCAAGGGATGGGTACATCCCAATAATGAATTGCATCGTTTGGTGTTCCGGTATTACTAGCCAAATATGCTTTTGTGCCAGTTGGATTAAACCAAATTCCAGTTGGCGCAGTAGACAGAGATGAAATATCAAATGATGGCGCAAGAAGCGTTATTGTTGAAATGTCCCAAGGAATAGATAATGTATATGTGTAAATTGTAGCTGGAGCAGTTGCTCCAACAATGAAAACATTTAATCCATCAGGAGAGAAAAACAAGTCATGCGGCGCTGTATTTGCTACTGCGGCAGATGCAGATACAAAAGTTGCCGTTGAAATATCCCATGCAGTTGATAGTGCATAGTAATTAATGTCATCACCAGAAGTTCCAATAACATAAAAAGCCAAGCCATCTGGCCGCATAAAACAACCAACGGGAGAACTTTCTTGCGTTTCTACTAAAAGCGATTTAGTGGAATTTGTTGGAGAGGCATTCATTACACTGCCTTCGCTGATGTTTGTTCCGGTAATCCGGTTTACACCGTCAAAGGTAAAGTTTGGCGAACCTGCAAAGTTGCTTGCGGAGTTGTATTGAACTTGAGTCGTTGAGCCACCGGGAACACCAGCAGGCCCAGCAGGGCCAGCGATGCCGCGATCAATGGTGATTACTTGGGTAGGCGTGGGCGTGGTTACTAGCGTGATATTGTTGCCATCAACAACGCTGACAGATATGTTTGGCATCAGTTGTACACTCCATCAGAACGAACCAAGAACAAGAGGAAAATGATTCCATCATCGGCTGGTGTGGCACCAACGGCAGGGAAGCCAATTTTTATCCGACCACTGAACCCCACGCAATTTTGCGCATTGATGTCCAATTCAGGATCATTGCTCAACACGCTCCACGTTGATTCGTCAATGACCAATGTAAACGTGCCGCTGGCATCTACTCGATTGGAAATCGTGAGAGCCACAGGTGTCGGCGCTGGCTCGTAGTCGGCAATGTCAAACGTCAAGCCATTGCGCGTGTCAGTGATGTTGGTCACAGATCGCCGAAGGATAGATGCGTCAATGGTTGCGCCTACCAAACTCACTGGGGAGCCATTGGCGGTCATGGACAGGTTCCAGTAGGTCTTTTGGTTGTAGACCAACTCCCCGGCGATGATGGGGTTGCTAAAGCCGCTGACTTGCGTCAGGGTGTTCTGATTGAAGATTGCCAAGATAGTTCCCCTAAACTCGGGTGGTGACGCTCCCCGCACACTTGCGGGGCTACGGTCTTGTCTTGTGATTCTACATCAGCCTGCTGGCGGTGTGGGCCAGATGATATTGAACGGGTCTGCTTGTTTTGTGATGTCTCTGAGTGCTTGTCGATAATCTGCCCAAGCAGCTTTGTCTGATAACGGAACATCAGGAAGTTGCGTCCAGTCAGACGCTACAAGAAGTGCATTACGTTGACTTTTGACAATAGGCCATTGCGTTGCATCTGTACGAGGGTCTACCCATTGCTTGGTGTTGTAATCAAATACGTAGTATTGATTAGGCGCGTTTGGGATAGCTACTGGTTGGTTATCTTGAATATAATAACTGTTGTAATCATAATTTCCGTCAATGTACGATTCTATTGATGAATCATATTGAAGAAAAATATCAGATTCTAAGCAATTGCAAACTTTAGAAATTATCCCGGTAGTTTGGTTATATATTGTTATCATTAACGCTTTACCTCCAATGTTGTAATAATTCGGTAATTAGAAGATGGACTTCCTGATCCTGAAATGCTAATTACGTATGATACAGAACCTGACGCAGGCGTATCTAAAAGTGGAAATGCAAATTCTTGAGCAGGAATTACATAGCCTCCAAATTCGCTGTTAAATACTTCAAGACCTCCTTCAATTGTGTAACTAAAAATTGAAGTGCCATTTCTTGTAAGTGAAACAGTAACTGCATACGTATATCCGCGCGGATTTGCGCCGCCTGTTTGATAATATCCCGGATAAAAAATAATTCCAGTGTTTACAACGACAGGATTACCAGAGGAAGTATAAGTATGAGTCAATGAAAGGCTACTTGCGCTACTAGAAGTGGCCGAAGGAATGGTTACCGCTTGACCCGCGATTTGCAAAGTGTTTACAGCAGCGTTGGCAATTGCAGCGTTAGCAGCCGTAATGCTATTTGCAGCCATTTGAGATGCTGTAATAGTTCCAGATATATTTGCGGCGGGAACAGCCAAAGTTGTTCCGTCAAAAGTTAATGCACCAATACTGACTTTGTATGCGCTTCCGCTATAACCCAAAAAGAAACCTGTGCCTGTGTTATAGGCTGTTTGACCGCCTAATATTGCACCTGTGCTGTTTAATGTAAGGTTTCCGTTAACCGTTAATGAACCAGTATCAACAGTAATTGCAGAAAGATTGCCCACCTTCAAGTTGGAAAGGTATGGTGTATTCCAAATGGTTTGGTTTGTCGTTGGATAGTACAACCCGTCCGACTGGAACATCGCTTGGCCGGTTGCTGGAGTCTGCGTGGTCGTAGTGAAAGCCGTTGCCGCCGTTGGGGCAAAGTCCGTGGTCGCTGGAAGCGCGGTTCCTGTCTTTGTGACTGCTGCACCAGTGACCGTGGGGTTTCCCGTGTACAGCGCATAAGCACGAACAGCATTTACGCCGTTTGCGCCGTTTGTGGCGATTGCCGTCTTAGAAAACCCAACAGTCCAGCTTACAGTTGTAGTCGTGGCTGTAGCCAATGCTGAGATTCCAATTGCAGCTTGCCAAAGTGAAAGCCCAGCCGTGCCGGGGTTTGCTGGAATGGCAGTGAGCCAGCCATTGCCGCCCGTATAGGAGCCATTGCTTGCTGTTGCCCATGTGTAGGTAGATGAGCCTGAAGGGTCGCCCGGAGCGGCGGCAAGCCACTGGTACAAGTATGCGGTGGCAGTCTGCGTTCCCGTTGTCCCTGTTGGCGCCCACACCAGCGCGGAGCTTGCTCCACTGATCTGCGATTGACCAATGTCATTCAGTGCAACCGCGCCAAAATAATAGGTCGCCGCAGGCAGCATCTCATTCAAAAAGTTGAATGTAGAACCCGCCGTCAAAGATGTTGACGCAGGCGAAGTGTAGGTATCAAAAAGAGTCCACTGCGAAGCCGTAGGTGTTGGCGTTGTAGCGTAGTAAAGTTGAAGACTTGTGGTTCGCCCAATGCTTGGCGTTACAACTGCAATATCAAACGATGGAATGTCATTTGCTGGACGGCTGGCTGAAACAGTTGGCGCTGCAATTGTGGAAAAATAACTGGGCGATGCAAGATTTGTATTTGCCGCTGGGCTGTATTGAGTAATTGCCGCATTGTCATAGACCTGAGCGTTGTACTCATTTAGGTCAAGCGAAGCGCCAAGGTTTCCATCTGGCAACGAAATTTCGCTAACCTTCATTACCCTGAACAGCTTGGCATTCCAGCCGTAGGCGGCATTGGTCAACGTGACCACATCGCCCGCATCAACTTGAATGGCTGGGTAGGCCGCATTGATGGTGACGATCAAATCTTCCCGTGCCTGCTCAAGCATTCGGTTTGCCAAGTAAGTAGCTTGGACGGAATCGTTCACCAAGTCAAAGTTGCAACTGTACTTGTTGATCGGCTCATTGGCGTAAAGCAGTCCAGACGGCGTTTCAATGTAGACCACATCACGCTGGTCGCGATTGAGCTTTGATGGGAATTGCGCTTCAACTTGATTGATTGAGTTGGACAAATCAAGCAGCGAAGTTTTGATTTCACCGATGACGTTGTTGTCGTCAAATGCAAAGGTGGATGCCGTAGCCTTGTTGATTACGATGGCCCACTTGCCATTGGCCTCGTTGTACTGGTTCCACGAATCGCAAGACAACATGATGCGGTCAATGTTTGCCAATACGTTCTGACCGGTGTCAATTACGCCATTGACCTTGTATCGTGCCTGAGTTGCGGCAAAACCTGAACTATCGGTGAAGGTAATGGTTTCCTGCGCGTATGTGTCTAGGGCGGCAGCAGAGGCCGAATCTACAAGCCCAACAGCCATGCCAGCACCGTAGACCGTACTCTTCATGTAATCCAGCCAAACAGCGCCGGGATAAGCCGCAGATGCCCCGTTGAGGTACTGACCCACCTTAAAGGTGATCGCCTGCATTTGGGTCGTTTCTGCGTCCCTGCTGTAGTTCAGTTTAACGATTGCAAAGGCCAAGCCGTTCATCTGGCGATTTGTAGAGGGCCAGCGTTGCGCCACATCAATGTCTGCGCCGCCCATCAGGGTTGAAGGAGCAACTGAGGTGTTAAAGCCGGTGATTGTTCCAGCGTAGTCTGATGTGTAAAGGTTGATAAATAGATTTCCAGAAACCTTTGTATCCACATTGCCAGCGCCATCGGTAAGGCTGACCACCTTTGTTTGGTCTGTACCATCAAACGTGATGGTTCGATCTGAGTAATAAAACTTGGTGGTGTCAAATGTAAATGTACTAGTTGATTCGGCAATGCTGGAAATCACCAGAACGTAGTACATTGTTTTCTGGTCAGTAGACAACACAGCGTCCACAAACGTCCCGCCAAGATAGGCGTCACCATAAATGATTGGGATGTTGTTTGTTGGTGCTGGTGGATTCTGCTGACGCACTCCACTGTCTGTACCTACATTGGCACTAGGGTCGCCGGGGGCGAATGCGCGAGACACTAAAGATGAAATGACAAAGGTAACTGCAAATGAAGCCGCAGCCATACCAACAGAACCAAGAGCAGCCGCCATCAAGATGGCATCTCCGGCAAAAAATACAGCCGCAATAAGTGTTGTTGGCATAATTATTCTCTGAAAAAAGTTGCTTCAAGCAGCTTGTATTTGCGTTTTGTAAAGTCTATAAATGGCGAGTTTGAAAGCACTGAGGTGCAAACAAAATCAATGCGCCCATCATCAATCATTTTTGTTGCCCGACGATCAAACTCAGTCCAGAGTCTACCCCCTACCGTACCGTTGCGATGCTTTGGATCAACCCACCAAGCCAATTCTCGCAGTTCAAGAACTTCTGGACACCAGACATTGCCGGTAACGATTGCAGCAAGGAATCCACGGTGCTTGTCATCAATCAGGATAAACCCTCGTCCCGCAAGCATCATTTCCATCAACCTTGCCACATGAACTGGATCGTGAGCATCTTTATTTTGTAGTATTGCAATTGGCGATTGAGATGAGTAGTCTTTCATCATTTCAATCAAAATTGGCATATCGTATTTTGTGGCTTCTCTTATCATGTTATTTAAACGCCTGCACTTTCATAAACGTAATTATCTGGCGCAACGGTTTCCGTTGTAGCTGCTTGAGTTGCAACGATTGGCGGCTTGCCGAAGTCAAAATATGTAGACGCAACAATTGGAACCCGGTTCATTGATGTATCACTTGGGTAAATAAAGTTCCACGCTTTTGGCACCGTCTTGATTCCTTGAATGCGATTGTCAAGAATTGTTCGGAAACTGGAACAAGAAATCCCCACAGTGGCAATGCGAATTCTCAGATTGTCATCAAACTGCTCTGTGATAGAAGCGTTCGAAACGATGCCGGTGTATCGTTTGAAGAACTGAAGCGTGGGTGATATGATGATCTGATTTTGCGAATCAAGGAACCCGCGCCACACATCAATATTGGAGCCTTTGATATTTGCCGCCAAGATGATTGAGACATTAGAGCCATCAACGCCAGTTAACTGGACAGTTAGATCGGTTGAGGTGGCCTTGATGTTTCGATCAATCTGGCTTATTGACAAAAGACTTCCGAGATTATTGAAGGTCATGCCAGACACCGTAATCGGTGCTGCGGCATTGCAGAAGTAGTAAGTGTCTGTTGAAGTGGTCAGCCTGACAAATTCAGCTTGAACGATTGATGCGCTGTTCAGCGCGTTCATTGTTGTACTCATCCTATGATGTCCTCTATAAACACGAAATCACCGTCCCATTGCACAAAAGCGCCGTTGGTCATGGGGTTGAGCGTGTATGTCGGGCATTGTGCCGCAAGCAAGTAAAAGGTACAAGCCGATCCAACGGCGGTCAAGGTTCCAACGGATACGCTACCGATAACAGGCCGATGCAATGTCACCGGCACAGTGACACCTACTCCGCGCAAGACTTGAGCCGTCACCTTGTAGGTGTAACTTCCAAGCTGGATGAAATCGCCAGCCGCAAAAATTACAACGCCAGAAGTAACGGAAGGAAGATTGCCCACGGTAATGGTTGTCGCATTGGTGGCCGGGACAGATGCAAGTGTCAAAGCTGATACTTGGCCCAATGTCAAGCCACCTTGATATGCCGTAAACCAATTGAGGCCAGTGCCTGCAAACGTGATGGTCTGGGGAATCTGGCGGTCGTAGTTGTCAATGGTCTGTATCACGCCACGCACTTGGGGGTAATACAGGTAGTTGTGCGGCTTAACGGTGAATTGCCAAGGGACGGAAGTTAGGTACTGGGCCACACGCACCTGACCTGATCGGCTGACCTGTTGCCCAATAGTTCGTCGATTCTGGACGCCAATAGACTGGCTAATGTCAAAGATGGTTTGAAAGCTCATTATGTTCTCCCGCGCCCAACGGCAAGGTTTTTATTGCCATAAGCATTTGCCGCCCAAACTGCTTTGGAACTGCCAAGAATTCTATCTTCAAAACTCTTGGTATCGATTGCATCAATGTTGTAGTTAGTGATATTGTTTACTGTTCCACCCATATCCCCAAGTTTGCCGTTTGGAACAATGGTTCCAGCCGTCTTTGGCACAAACAATTCTGGCCCACGTTCACCGACCATTGAGGGAACGCCCACAGGTGGATCACCGCCATCAGCAAAGCCAAGCAGCTTTATACCGGCAGAAATAAGACCGCCAAAGCCGCCGCCACCGCTTGCACCTTCCCACAGTGCCATTGCCTGCTTCTTCAATTGGATCTTCAGCAAGTCTTGGAGAATGCTTTGCGTGAGCTTGCTAAAGTTTAGCGAGCCGGTGTTGACGAACTCATCCAATGCGGAGGTCATGTCCTTCCATACGGTGTCGTTGATTTCTTTCATGTACGCCAACTGCTCTGTCAACTCGACATTCAGCTTTGCATCATTCTTCTTGGCGGCAGCGAGCCTGTTCCACTGATCCAATGTGGCCTTGTCGCCTTTGGACTCAAGAACATTTTTGGCAATATCGGCTTGGTATTTCGCCTCAATCTCCGCCAGCTTGACCTGCTTTTCGCTCATGCCAACAGTCTTGATCTGGGCTTCCAGCTTTTCCTTTTCAATTGACAGCGTGTTTTGGGCTGCATAGTATTGATTGGTGTAAACACCAAGCCGCTCCAGCCTATTGTTGTTTTCCTCGTCCTCAATCTTTTGACGCGCAAATCGTTCTGCCTGGGCGGCGTCTACGGCCTTGTTGATCCGCTTCTGATTAAAGTCGTCCATCTTTGCAAGATACTCAACACCCTCTTTCTCCACCTCAGAAAGATAGACGCGCAAACGCTGACCTTGGAAGTCTTTGTCCTTGGTTGCAATGTCCAGCAAATAATTTGCATACATGTCTTCCCGAGTCTTGTTTGACTCAAGATAAATCTTCTGCTCATCATCAGCAGCAGCCAGCAGGTATGCGTACTCCAACGCTCGCTTGGCGTCAGCAGCTTGTTTCTTGCGCGAAAGCTCCGTATCAGCGCCACCGGAATCACCATACTTTTTGATGGCGCCCTTCTGGCCTTCCATTCTTGCTGACTCTTCCTCTGCGCTGACAAGAGTGGCAATCAGCTTCTTCTTCTGTTCTTCCAGGCGGCTTAATTCGTCTGCATAAGCCTTGACGTTTTCATCTTTATCACCGAGCAATGGGCGTGCCTTTGGCGCACCTTTGGCGGTCACCAAATTAATTTGCTCTTGGATTTTCCGGATCTGTTCTGGAATGGTGTCTGGCTTGCCAATATCCTTTACAGCCGCCCAAAAGTTTCCCCAGAATTTTGTACTGGCATCAAGGGCTTGATCCAAGTACCCAAGCTCAATCTTTGTCTTGTTGAAACTTTCGTTCAGCAAGTCACTGGTGTAGATAATTGATTCTTGCCTTTTGCCCTGCTTGTCAAGTGCCTCGATGTGCTTGTATTGTTCAAGCGTCAAAAAGTTGTATTGGTCGTTCAGCTTTCTGGCGCTCGACGCCGTTCCGTCAAGAGCAGGAATAAGTTTCGCGGCAGCTTCACTCGCAGTCAATCCGCTCAACTCAGAGAATTTCTGAATGGTCTTGGAGACGGAATCAAAGGTCTTGTTGGTAAACTGACCTGAGCCAATCATGGAGTTCAGGATTTCTTTGGCGTCGCCAATAGATGCCCTGGACGTGCTTGCAATGGTGGTCGCCATCACGCCAAACTCATCCACCGTGACTTTGGAATAGTTGCCGGTCAGGATGATGGAGTTGGTCAGGGCGTCAAATTCTTTGCGGCCTTGATATGCCCCAAAAGCCGCAGCGCCAATAGCTGCTCCGACAGCAATCATTCCGCCAGTGACGCTGAACACGATTGGGCCAAGCACTCGAAACATGTTGCCCAGGCCACCCATCTGATCCTTCAACTGACCACCCTGCTGGATGGCGGCAATCATCACGCTCTGGCCCGAAGCGATCTGAGTGAAGAAGTCGGTCGTCTGGTACATCAGACCTTGCTTTTGCCATGCTGTGAGGCCACCAGCGGCCTTGTGGGCGCCCGCAGCCACCTGGTCATAGGCAGCGGCCTCGGCAAGAAGTTTCGCTTTGTATGTGTCTGTTGCAGACATGAAGCGGCCTTCATTAATTTCTCGTTCAATTAATTGAACTTTAGTTAATGTTTTTCCGTAATCTTCTGTTGCGTATTTAAGCGAAAGTATTTCTTTAGCAGCCGCCTCAGAATCACGCTTAATAGCTTGACCAAGTTTTTTATTTTCTTGGATTGCCTTGTCAACAGACGCAGTAAACTCAGCCATGTCTAGGCCGAGAACAACACCCAGTCTAGCTGTGTAATTTGAAGCCATTATTTCTTCCTTCTTCTGGACAATTTAAGCGCGTATTCCGGGATGACGGTTGCCAGTCTTGTCTTGAGTATGCCAAGAACCGCATCCACGTTGGAGTCTAAGGCAGGACGAAGAAAAGGTCGCGCTGGCATTTTAGCCGTTCCAAATTCATTTGCCAAAGATACGGCGCTCCGCTTGACTGATACAACGGCAATGACCGCATCAGTCTCATTTACAAAATTGGATTTTTTGTCCCGTTCATTGGGAATTCTGGAATCTATGCGAATGGTGTCCCGCATGTGGATTTTGTCGGTGTTGTTCTCGTCGTAGGCCGCCATTGCTTTTGCGGCAGCTTCAACCGGCTGCATGGCGTCACGAGCCGCCAGCGCAAGCGTTCTGCGGGCCAGCGTGTCTGCCCGAAAGCCCTGCGCCATAGCCTTCAACTGCTCCTCAAACTCAGCGAAGCCTTCCAGCTTGATCGTCCTATTGTTTGGGATGTAGTCGGCCACTTTACTCTTTCAGAAATTCCTTCGATTCTGGTCGTGACAACATGAACGAAAGCAATTGATTTTGAACCTCAACCCTTTGACCCTCCTCGCTCGGAGGTGGAATAATGTATTCGTGCATCGAGGGAAGCACTTGTTTTATCGTATACGGCGAAGTCACCGGCTGCTTGAGTTTCGCATTCAAGTTCCCGGTAGTCAAGCAACTGAGCGCGAGCAAAATTGCTTTATTTCCAATGAACCCATCACTCAGCAATATCTCAATATTTCTGAAGTCCTCGGAGTCAATTTCATCAGGACACCCACCGTGGGCCAGGACATATGCCCTGGTCTGTGCATGAGTGTCCTGGATTAGTTTTTTCGAGCGTCCTTGTAACCGGGTTGGATTGCATCAGAGATTTTCTCCAGCAACTCCATCTGAACCTGGGTCGGCCATTCTTCTTCAATCTCTTCGTAGGTGATGTCGGCCAGCGTGCCTTCCACGGGCACCAGCAGCTTGACGTACTCCACGATCTTGTTTTCCATCATGGTGACAGTCTTCACCAATTCGCGCAGAGAGCGGCCATCGACCACCACATCGTCGTCCTTGATTTCCACGCCGCTGATTGAGGGGTCTGCAACGAATGGCGCCGCCATCTTGGTGTACCGGGCTTCTGCCTTGTCCTTATCAATCTCGCTGATGCGGGCCTGAATGCTTTCAAGCTCTTTGGATAGCGGCACACGAACCTTGAAGTCGTGGTCACCCAAAGTGAAAGTCTTGATGCGAAGGGATTTGGAATCGCCAAATGCGTTGCCGAGCTTGCTCATGTTTTATCCTTTGATTATCTTGTTGAAAATTTCTTGATTGAGCGCCAGCGCATACGCTACCACTTCGCCTGGAGACATGTGGTGTGCGTGATGCTTGGCAATCTCATGGGCCAGTGTAACAGCGGTCATTCGCTGCTGCATAAACCCAAACCAATCTTTGCGAGTTTCTGATTGCTTTGCAAGAAAGCTCAAAAGATCGCCGGTATTTTGTATTGTCGTTTGTTGTGTCATTTGAGTGTGAGCAGATAAAGTGTGCTGTCGATCAATAAAGCAATTTCATCAATGATGTTTTGAAGCTCTGAATCCTGCGGAAAACCATCGGTTACACGCAGAGTTGCAACCTCACCCTTGAGATACATCAGATAGTCTTCAGGCTCTGTCGGCAAATCGAAGCCAGGCACATAGGAAACGCGATTGGCATACTTGCCCTGGTACGCCTCAATAAAGCCGTCTACGAGGTCGCCAATGGCCGAATAAAAGGCTTTCAAGGCCATGTGTTGGGCATGACTACGTGTTGCCAAGTGCAGCATGTGTGCGCCGGTCACGCTGTGCAAAATGCAAGTGGCAAATTCTCCAACTGAATTGGACTGAGCTTGTTCCACACTGAATTTCATGATTTGGCTTTTTTGCTTACAACCACCACTTCAACGGGGTTGTACTTCGACAACAAACGCAATGCCACGCCTTCAGCCGAATCGGCATCAGCGGTCAACAATGCGGCAGCAACTTCGTTGGCATCAACCGATGAAAACCTGGCGATTAAGTCCAAGTCTCCATTGGCTGATACCAACCCCTCAACCACTTGGTCAAGGGTTTCCATTACGTGTTGCTCCAGCCGTACTGACCACCGCGAGGGTGTACGGTGAACACGCATTTGGCTTCAGCACCAGGTTGAGCATCAATCTGGAACTGGCTGACACGACCATTGAATGCATAGGCAATCGTGCTGGCACCGCTGACAGCGGCAACAACGAAGGTGCGGTCAATGATGCCACTGATAGCGTCACCGCGAATCAACAGCAAACCGGCGTCCGAAGGATTCCAAGCGGCGGTAATGGTCATGCTGGTGGGAGCCGACTGAACCGGCACTTTGTCCGATTGACGGGCGCCTGCGACACTGAAGTTTGCCACTGCGTCGTCCTGGCCAAAGGCTGGGACTGCTTCCACGTTCAGCGCGGTGCCTGCTGCGCCAGTGCCGTTTGCCACGGTGCCGACGATGGTGGCGACTTGAGCCGCCCAGACCGACAAGTTGGCGGTCGAGAGAGCAGAGGGCGTAGCGCCCGACTGCATCCACATTGAGGCACTAAAGCCTGGGAGAATAACTGCTGGTGCTGCCATGATTGACTCCTAAAATTAAGCGTTGTTCGACCAGCCGTACAGATTTCCACGGGGATGGACCTGTCTCTTATACACATCTGACGCTGCCGACGAATAGAGAGGTGTAGATCTCGGTGGTCGCCGTATCAT
>ENA-OSIY01000593-OSIY01000593.1-marine-metagenome-genome-assembly--contig:-NODE-593-length-20241-cov-5.779062_pt1 | contig 20241 bp, 31 predicted proteins | sample MGYA00237884_ERZ534233 | MGnify/ENA primary metagenome ERZ534233 (study PRJEB26412, sample SAMN06343840) | marine metagenome | isolation source: estuarine water | place: USA: Columbia River Estuary... | reverse complement strand
ATGATACGGCGACCACCGAGATCTACACCTCTCTATTCGTCGGCAGCGTCAGATGTGTATAAGAGACAGATACTATAGAGATCCTGAAAACGCAGACTTTGAAAAAGAATACAAGACATACAATACGTTAACCGACAACAAATATCCTATGGTAGTATTCGTCCCTCAAAAAAGGACAAAAGTGCTGCACACAAGAGCCGAAGATCCATTCGAGCTTGTTATATTCCACTTATCGGTAGAACAAGCCATAGCAGACTCTATAAACGGCTCAAACGACACTATCGAAAGAGTGCATGCGCTTCTCTATAAGAACACCGATAGGCAAGGTCCTGAATATTTAGGAAACTTTTAGCCACGCTATTTTATTTTATATTTATTTTCCATATCTTTACCCTCTAAAACGCATTCTCATGGAAACTAAAAAACTGACCAAAAAGCTTTTCGAAAAGCAAGTCTGCCACGAAATGAAAACTCCGACAATAGTAAAGTCTTTCGACCAAGACGACGAAGAAAACGAAAGATACACTATACACAAAGAATATCCTGGCAGAACTTCCGCAGAGAGACTTGCGTTCTGGAAGCTGACCGGACATTGGTGTGACAAAGACGACATAGAGTCATTTTGGAAAGGAGACATGGCGCTAGAATACAACGACGTCGTTTGGGTAAAATGGGGAAAAAACAACATACTTTAACAAAAAATTATGAATATAAAAGAAATAAGCTATGATCCTAGCACAGATGAAATATTAGGCGTAGTTGGCAAAAACATTCATATCAAAATATATGACGCAAATGAAGAACCAATAGTTTTAATACTGGCTAAGAAATTATTTCACAAAACCTGGGATAATTGGATTAAAGGCAAAAAAGATTATTGCGAAAGATATAAACACTATTGTGGTGTAATGGGATATACTTTTATTGAAGAAGGTGAAATCTTAAAAGATAAGATAAAATTATACGAATATAAAGACGAACATATGAAAGAAGTCGATGCCACAGTTATTAAAGTAATAAAATTTAACGACTATCATGACTTCGAACACGGATAAAAAAAATGTGGCAAAAACAACATACTTTAATAAAAAACTTATAAAAAATGATATTCCAATGAAAGAACTATTCATGTTCGACATAGAGACGACTGGTGAATATAAGAACTTCGCTGAGTTTAAAGCACACGACGACCGCGGAGCAAGCCTTTTCGAAGGCAAATGGGAACGAATGGGCTGGGATCAAAAATTCTCGCTAGAAGACTCTTACCTAGACCAATCCGGAATAATGTCTACCTATGGCAGAATCTGCTGCATATCCTTTGGTTATCTAGACAACAGCGGACATAAGCAGATTAGGAGCTTCTATGGAGAAGACGAAAGACATATTGTAGAAAGCTTCAACAACCTTCTGAATAAGATTCAGCAGAAAAACTTCAATCTTTCAGGTTTTCGTATAACATACTTCGACATACCCTGGATCCTACACAAGCTTCACAAATACGGAATCACACCGGCTGATATCATTCGTCCTTACGAAAAGAAACCGTGGGAAATGAGAATCGTAGATATGGCGGATGATTGGAAAAGCAAGTTCGCATACGCTTTCTCCTTCGAGGAAATGTGCTACGAGCTTGGCGTAAAAAGTCCAAAGACAAAAATGGACGGATCGCTGGTGCACGAATACTATCATACTGGTAGACTGGAAGAAATAAAAGAATATTGCGAGATGGACGTTTCTTCTTCAATCGACGCAGGACTAAAACTATACAGATAAATATGGAACTATACACGTTTATAAATAAAAAAACCGGAGATGTTATAAGGTTTAATAAAGAACAGACTGGGTGTAGCGAATTTGGTACCATATATTACTTCACCGACTTCGAATTACACCCTGCCTGGTTCGCAACAAAGGAAGAATCAATAAACTTTTTACTTTCTAAAAAGTTTATACATCCTCTTTATTCACAAATGCCAGAGACACCAGATCTTGGTAAAATATCACTAGATGATTATGAAATAAGAAAAGTATCACTATGAACGAAGGGTTTAACAGAGAACAAATAGATAATCTTAAAAATAGAGAGGTTATATATGTTAAAAATTTCAATAGATTTGTAAGCAATGTTCAAAGCTATTCAAATATTCTATCATTAATAAAAACACATAGTTTTGATAATTTCAAAGTTGATGATAAAAGTTATTGCATAGAAGTAACACCAGATGATAACTTTTTAAAATTAATATCAGATTTAAACGAACACATAGATTCAAAAGTTAATTTAGACAAAATAATTTTTTTCATATCAAAAGATAAGGAAAACTTAATAGATATAGAAACAAATCTTCCGGACATCTTAAAAGGATCATCAATTGGGTATAAATTATATAAGCTATTGATTAATAAATTTGATTACATAAGCTCAAACAAACACGCATCGCCCGATGCTTTGAACCTTTGGTATAACCTATTAATGGATGATGATTTATATTGCATAACATCCAACTATTTCAGCTATGTCATTGATAAAAAAATAAGCGATGATAAATTGAAAGAGATTATTGCTAATGTTAAAAATAGAAACGAAGTTAAAAAAGTAGAATATGATGATGATATAACCGCACATTATTATAAAATAACATCTAAGGCTATATAGATTGCTATTAAGCCAAAATCTTTGAAACATTCAGCAAAAGCAGTCGTTTGGCTGTTTTTTTTGTTTATTATAATAATATATAGATTATAATAATAAACTGTATAATAAATGGAAAACACTGGGCTAAAAATAATTAGGCTTAAGACGAACGCCCAGAACCTAGAAATGTGGATAGCATGCGAAGGAAACTGCGAAGAAGCCATAGGGCATATCTTCATGACGCTTGAAAGCAACAAGCGAATAAAATTCCTAGACGCCTGGGTAGACGAGGCACACCGAAGAAAAGGAATCTATAGAAAGCTTTGGGAAACCAGATGGGAATACGTCAACGAAAACTACAAAGGCTACACTATATACGCTTGGTGCAAAGACTCTTCTCTTCCGCTTTTGCTGGAAAAAGGATTCAAACCAGGAGAAATAGTGACGTATGTCGAGAAATCAATAGAATAGGAAAGCGCGTTTTGTATATATAAGTAAAAATAGCATATACAAACATGGCCGCAAAAGACAAGATGTTCTCTCTGAGAATCCCAGACAAGCTACTAGAAGAATACAGAAAGTTCTGCGAAGAGAATTCCATAAACATTTCCAAAAGGCTTAGAAAGTTCATGGAAAGAGACCTAGAGATATGGAGGCAACGAACCCAGCAGCAAAGGCCTAACACAGGCGCATAATATAACAAAAAGCCGATCTAATAGATCGGCTTTTTTTATTCGTTGAATGGAAAGTTTTGAAGATATATCCTAGCAGTCGCGTTGTCTGCAAAGACCATATGCTTGGAATCGTCTCCTATTATATATTGGTTCAATATCTTGTTGTGCTGCGATTCCGGTATAGGCTCTACAAAAAGCCTTACGTTGGTCAGCCTCATGTCAGATCCTAATATGCTGCAGTGGTCGCCTTCGATTATGTATTCGAACGGAACGATTGCTTGAGTTCCTTTATAAACGTTTTGCAATATAGTAGTTATCGCGGATCCGCCATCGTCTTCGTCGTCGATGTCTCTCTTGTAGATCCATTGAGCCATCTCTCTGTTTCTTTGATCTATGTTAATAACATAGCAATACCAAACGTCTTCTTCTAAAGCTATGACGTCGTTTGTCGCTGCACCATTTAGATGATACCTGTATTCTGTGGAATTCGCAGTGACAACGATATCGTCGTTTATCAAGTCTGCCTTCCATCCTAGATTGTTGGCGTCGTCGAAGTAGTGGAAGAAGTTGTATAGCTCTCCTACTATATAGTTCTGCAGCTTGAACCAAACATAGAATCCAACACAGTCAGATACTTTTAGCTGCGCGTCTAGGTTCTTGTATCTTACGGCAGGAGTTCTATATCTAACGCTAGACATGTCGTAGTTAGACTTGGATATTATCGTAGTCGAGTTCTCTATAAGCTCTTTGTCGATTTCCGCCAAATGCTCTAGCCTTATAGGATCCTTGCTCAATGGTCTGTTCTGGTCTTTGTTCGCGATAGAAGCTTTGTCTTGAGCCATCTCGATTCCCATCAGCTCATCAAGCGTAGTGTTCTTTGTAAGGTTTTTCAAAGTGTCTGCAATATCCGCAGTGCCAGCCTTGACGTTTGCTTTTTGGCTGTATTTTTTCAGATGCAGCTTGTAGTATACCGCTGCGTTGTTGAAGTTCCTGAACTGCTGGGCGTGATCTACCTGATACATTCTATTTAGGTTGCAGAAATACAAAAAGTCTTCTTTAGAAGGCCTTCTCTGCGGCCCGAATATCTCTTTGAACGCTTGCTTTGTTATGTGCACTTCCATCTGCTCGAACAAGTTGAGGTCGAACTGGTTCATCACTATCTGGCTGTCTGGGAAGTTGTTTCCGTCGACAGACACTTTTATGCTTCCTTCGCATACTACGTTGAAAAGCTGGTATTCATGCATTGTATGGTCTTGGCCTTTCTTGTCTGGGTCGGTGCAGAAATATATCGTTTCATGCCCAAACAGCTGCTGCGCGTCTGTGCTTAGCTTGTTCAGCAAATCCATCGCGGTATTCTGCTGGTATGGATTGTATAGCCCCGCCTTTTCGTCGCTGGTCATCTTTGGAAGAGAGCTTCCGTTCGCGTCGGTCGAGCATGCTGCGCCTCCGCCTAGGCTGCTTCCAATCGATCCTGCGTTTGCTCCGGTGCTTTCTATAAAGTTTCCGTTGGCGTCTGTGTAGCCGACTTTGTTGGACTTGCAGCATTCTCTTATTCCCATAAGGTTTGACTTGAAATAGTCTTTGCTTACGTTCTGCACGTCTCCTATTATGTTTATGTCTTGTATTGATATGCTTGCGCTAGAATTGTTTTCTATAGAGTATTCTATCTGAAAAAACCTGATAGGCGTTATCTTGGCAGTAGATATGTTTTCTTTGGTAAAAAGCTCCCAATTCGACCAAGTCCTAGAATTGTCTTGAGAGTATCTATACTTTATAGTCGCTTGCGAAAGGTCTGAGCCAGAAATAATCTCTATGTCGCTTATAGAAAATACTTTGTATATGTAAGGCGCTTTCATTATCAGCATTTTTCCTGCTGGCAATTGAACCGGGTTTCCGTCGTCTTCTACAGCTCTTTCTAGCTCGCCTTCTATCGAGTATTCCAAAAGCCTTATCGTTCCTATATTGGATGTTCCTGCCCTTACCCACTTGATGTCTACATAAAGAGGATCTTTTGAGTCTATCAAAGGAAAGCTTTCTATGTTTCTGTTAAGCACTATCCATTGAGACCAGAGGTTTCCGTCTCTTGATATCCTATAGAAGTTGTTCAGGTATCGAGTGCTTGTCATTCCAAGAGTGTCGTATTGGAACTTCGTAAGCTTTGATACGCTTTCCAGATTGGCAAAGCTCAGTATGTATTCGCTTCCTATTGCTGGGAAGAAAGGCGTAGCGCTAACGCTGCCTGTTGCGGCCGTGATATCGAACTTGTCGGATATCTGTATTGTTCCGTTTAGAAGATCAGAATTTTGTTGCATAAGAGTATATATTAAAAAAAATATATCCAAAATGTCTGTTGGTTTCTTTGTTGATAAGTTTTTTTATCCTTATCTTTGTAAGACAAATAAAGATAGCGATGAACATACAAGAAAAGTTTCTGCAGTTGACTTCAAGAACATATCCTCACGGCACTGAAGCCGAGGTGTTTCCTCTTTTAGGCGAAGGCCTTCAAGAAGACGAGTTCGGAAACCTTTTCGCCAAGATTGGCGAAAGCGACGCTATGTTTACCGCGCACCTAGACACAGCCACTTCAGCGCTTTCAGACGTAAATCACGTTATTGAAGGAAACATAATCAAGACAGACGGAAAATCCATACTAGGTGCAGACGACAAAGCAGGAGTAGCCATCATGCTAAACATGATTGAAAACAAAATACCTGGGCTTTACTACTTTTTCCTAGGCGAAGAAGTAGGATGCGTAGGCTCTAGAAAATCAGCCGCAGCACAAAAAGAAAAAAAGATTGAAGGAATCACCAAAGTAATCTCTTTCGACCGCAGAGGAAAAAACTCTGTAATCACCTTTCAAAGCGGCGCTAGATGTTGCTCAGATACATTCGGATCTGCATTGTCAAAAGCTTTGAACGACGCAGACTCTACTTTCAAATACGAAAACGACGACACAGGCATATTGACAGATTCTATACAGTTCGTAGGCATCTATCCAGAGTGCACCAACATATCTGTAGGATACCAAAGCGAGCACACTTTCTCTGAAAGCCAAGACATAGACCACTTAGAAAAGCTTGCTGTAGCTTGCCTTAAAATAGACTGGGCTAGCCTTCCTGTAGAAAGAGATCCTAGCAAGACAGAATACAAGTCATATTCTTCTTCTTACAGCTCATACAGCGCTTGGGGCAGCAGCAGATACGACGACTTCGAATATGGCCAAGACCGCGCGGTGACTTCTGGAGCTTGGTCAAAATCAGGATCGACTAGAGCTCGTGCTATCGAAAAAGTAGAGCCAATCTGGTTCTACGACAACAAGTTCGGGTATGTTTCTAAGATAGAGATAAACGAAGCGACCAAAAAAGTCATCAAAGTAGACCTTTGCCACGAAAGAATAGAATACGAAAAGCATCTGATAGAAAAATTCCTCAGATCGATAGACATCGAGTTCTCTTCGGTAGAATGGGATGGCATGAATCTTGTCGCCAAATACAAAAGCGGCGGGCACAAGACGGAATGCGACCGAAACGACTTGCTAGAGTTTATAACAGAGCTTGACTACTCGAACGGCGAAGACCTAGACGAATACAGCGGCAGAGGCTACGACAGCTACGGATACTGCGACGACATATGGAACTAAAAAAAAAAGAGAGCCTAGTGCTCTCTTTTTTCGTTTCTTTTGCTTATATTTGCTTATAGAAAAAAAAAAGATATGGGAAGCCCAAGATGCCAATGCCTTTATGAAGTAGAAAACGGAATGCCAAGAACAAAGCTATGCTTGTCTCCATGTAGCTCGCAAAAGGCAGCGCTTATAGAAAAAAACCAGGAAATAGACAAAATAATAGAAGACCTGCAAATGTCGATCTTCGAGAATCGATACAACAAAGACGCCGCAAGAGTTCTATCTGGAACACTATCAACAGCGCTAACACTTAAATCAGAATCATGAAAACGCTAAAAGAGCTATACGAATCAACAGAAAGCATAAAAGAAAGCGAAATACCTGAAAGCTGCAGAGAAAGCTTCAAGAGATTCATTTTTGGATCGACTTACCAAGCAGAAACAGACAACGAAGGAAAAATCGTGCAGTTCATATACTACAACCGGGACTTTCGCAACTGGTATAACAGCAACGAGGCACTAGTCAAAGCTTATGAGAGAGAATCAAAGATAGATTCTTTATTAAAATAATACTGTTATAGTATATCATGATGCTACATGTTTTTATATATACTATATGAAAAAAGTATACAAAATAGAATTCGACAAGCTTTCCTACGAGCTAGACAAAGACTATGGAAAGCTTTCCGAGCAAGACAAGGCGTCTATATCTTCGATGAACCCAGATTCCTTCTTCGACTTCAACAAAAATGGCAAATATATCCTTTATCTAATACTGTCGCCGCTGGAAATCGAGAGGTATTCTAAAATAATGGACAGCAACCTTATAAACCACCATGTCTTCGACGTGTCTGACCATATAATGAACAACTCCGAAGAAGAAGCAGACCTTTCCAAATTCGTCAACTCTTTCAACAGGAGCAGATGGAATTCATACAAGGCGACGATAGAAGAATGGATCTACGAAAGGCTAGACATCGACTTCGTGCTGGACCGAATAGGCCAATGCGGAGGCATAGACAATCTAAGGCAAGTCGAGAAAAAATTCCTTAAAAACTACCAGCCATAAAACAAATGTTCCTTATATTTGTAGAACCAATAAACAAAACTATGAAAGCTAAACTAAAATCAATCGCGAAATACTTTGGCCAGGCTTATGCTGACTTGATCATTGAAATGCTTAAAAACAGCGGCAGCGACGCCGATCGAGAATACTGGATCATACAAGGAGTAAATCTAGACTTTTACTTTACTGAAAAATTAGACATCTATCTAGATTAAGAATATATCCTCTGTAATAAAAAAAATGAAAAAGACAAATTTTATTATAACCACTATCAAGGAATATTTTAGAACAGAAAAACCTGCATTAAAGCCATGCTTTCCAAACAGCTTTATGGAAGCATTGGAATTTAATGGCTTTTCGATAAGTGAAGAAAATGACAAAAACGCTACTACCATATTCTTTGACAATTTGCTAGAAGAGGCTCAAATAATAAAAGATTTTGATAAAAAAGGAGGCACTATCGTATTTTCGGTAGATATAAATGCAGAATCGCTATCTAAAAATAAAATTATCAACTATTTCAAGCAAAAAATTGAGACATTTAAAAACATAGCAAACAAAGATAAAAAAATCAACAAAGTAATATCTCGATATGGAGAAGTTCAAGGAATTTCAATCGGCAATTTCTTTAAGGGAAGATACAAAGCAAAAGATGGAACGACTTATGATGAAAAGTCTATGTCAATAACAATATATGGAGTCGATTCAGATACTCTAAACAACATCGCGTCCGATCTAGCCATCGAGTTCAATCAAGAAAGCGCGCTTGTTCAAAACTATGAAAACAATAGAATCTATTTGATTGGAAAATAATATATGAAAAAGATTAGGATTTTTTTAGACGACATCAGATCTGCAAAAATGGCACACAGCTCTTCTAAAGGGCTAGGAACGGCTTATTCTAAAGATTCTGATTGGACTATTGTTAGAACCTACGACGACTTTGTAGACGCCGTAAACGCGAAATTCGACGACATCGACTTGATCTCTTTCGACCATGACTTGGCTTGCTTTGACGCAGACGGAAACGAAATGACTGGAAAGAACGCGGTCGACTATGTAATCGGATACTGCTTAGACAATGGTAAGCCATTTCCTAAAAGCTGGTATGTTCATTCTGACAACACCAGCGGCAGGCAAAACATAATCGGAGCTATAATCAACTACTTAGACAAAGTAGAAGGAATCAAACACAACGACTTCAGAGCTTATCACAAAGGAGTCTTAGACGGAAGACCTATATGAACTTCATAAAAACGCATCTTATATCGAAGATAAAGATAATGTACTCTCTGAACCGAAATATCAGCGACGGACAGTTCTTGTATCTAGACGATCCTATAAGCATCGGAAAAGGCAGGAGCATAAACCGCGTGAACATATGGTATCTTTTCTGCGCAGGAGAAAACGCACACACTGGCTGGCAAGAAATACCAGGCACTGCTTTATCTCAGGCATACGAAAGCATGAAAGAAGGAAAGTTTTACGTCTACAAGCGAATCGACGGTAAAAACTATAAAATAAGAAAAAAATGCTCAAAGAAATAGCATTCCAATACAGCGGCGCCTACGTAGACCTTAGCTATCAAAACGATTGCGAAAGCTATGGCTGCGAAGAAGAAGGAATTTGCCGATGCGGAACCATCTGGAACGAGAAAGTAGAATCTGTCGACGTTCCTAAAATAGCTGAAAGGATATACGACGACTTCTTCGAGAAAGGAAAGGCAGCCAACAGAAACAACGCGATCAACCAAGTTCTTTACGGGATAGGCAAAGACATAGACATCTATGCCATAGACCGAACGCTTAGAGCATACAAGATCTGGGAATCCGACAATTGGGACATAGAAGTCTACAACGGCTATTATGGAGAAGAAGTAGGTGATGTCAAGATAAAAGAATCTATTGCCGACAAGATTGAAGAAGAGCTTTTCACTATATTTTCCTTGCCGACACTAAAAGAAAAGATCGAGAGCCTTTTGAAGGTCGAATATGGGAAAGTCTTACCAGAGCTAGCGAATTCTTCATATGAATCTATTGTAATAGACAAAGACGACATTGTATTCGGAGCAGAAAGCCACCTAAACAACGTAATGAAAAAAGATTTAAGCTTTTATTCAGACAGAAGCTATAAAGGAATAAGAGGAATCGTAAAGAAGCAAGGCGACAAATGGCGAGTGATTGATGGATACCATAGGATATCCTCTACTAAGTTTCCAAAAGTAAAGGTATTCGCAGCAAAATAAGAAAGCCGAAGATTTCTCTTCGGCTTTCTTATTATTCTTCGTCAAACCATTCTGGCTTGAACATCTTTTTTCGACGCAGCCAGCGCTCAGGCATTCTATCCCATATTCTAGCAAGTCTGTCTTCATACATCTGCTTCATGTCGTCCTCGCCTTCGTCTGCTATTCTCTCTGTGTTAGGTATAAGGTCGTTTTTCAGCTTTTCGATCAGCACCTGCAGAAGGTCAGCCTCGTCTAGCCTTTTGTGGTATTCAAAGTCGGATATCTCGTCTTTTTCTCCTTTGTCGTATTCTAGCCCTAGAATCTTGGCGTCTCTTGGCGTTAGATAGACATCGTCTTTTGACTTGTAGACAAACACGCTGTACATCTTAGGATAGCCTTTGTCAGTCATCAAATCATATTTTACCGCGTCGACATTTTCCCAATCCGCGTTCTTGTCGATGCAGACTTTATACCAGGTCGCGTCCTTGTTTATCATCATTATGTCGTCGTCGTCTTTGTGATAGTAAGTAGTTTCTATTTCTCCTCCAGCTCCCGTGACACCAGAACCAGCCCCAACTATGCTATATACGCCTACTACAGAATTGGCTTCCAATATGTACTCGTCTTTGTCTTCAGAATAGACGCAGTCTGCTGTGTGCAGGTAGTCGTCTTCCCAGTCAGAATAGATGACGTTATCGTCGTATTCAGGATAGTATCCAGTATGGTTTCTTCCTCTTCCGCTGCTTATATACACTGCGGTGTCTCCTCGAAGATAATCTTGATAGCCTTCAGACCATACTGCCTCGTCTCTTGGTATCGTCGCGTCGTGCCATTCGGACCATACTCCTTCTTCGATCTCGTCGTATCCGCCATCGGTGTTGTTAAGAAGGTATTGCCCTTCGTTTTCATCTGTTTCTTCGTCGTTGTAAAGCTCTCCAGTGCTTGGATCGTATCTTTTGAAAGTATCCATGTAAGGATATTCTTTATATTCTCCTTTGCTTACCTGCACCATTATATCTGTCGAATAGCTTTTTTCTTTCCAGGTTATGTTCGAAAAGCTATTGCAGTTGTTGTAGGTCTTGTAGGCCCAGTTTTTTTCGCTTGCGTATTTTCTGAATTTTTCTACGTCTGACTGGATTATGGTGTATTGCCTGTCCATGAAATACTCGATTTCGTCGCTTGCTCTGTTTTTTGCAAGCTTCCATACAAGCGCTCTTCCTATTACTTTATCTTCTTCTAAAAGGACCAAAAGCCTGCAGACTTGCGGGTTTTTAACGTATATGTCAAAGAACTTCTTTTTTGCCATGCAAGACTTTCCTAGGTCGCCACCCATTTCTTTGTAGTTTTCGTGCCAGTAGTATTTCTCTATATCTTCTCCTTCTACCAGAACAAACCTTTCGTCTTCTAAATCTTCGCTGCTTTTGAACTTGTTGACGAAGGCTTCTACTTCAGGCCCCGTGTATTTTCCTGGAAAAGCTTGGTTTATAAGCCTGCCTATCTTTATAGGGTTTCTCGATCCCTTCCAGAAATTCGCTTGTTCGTCTTTCAGCATCTTGCTTATGGTGATTGCTAGAGACGATTTGCTTGGCTTATCTACCATCTTTATAAGGTCTTCGTCGTTAGGATATATCTCGCCAATCTTTTTCAAGGCGTTCTTCATTGTTATGAAAGTAAACTCTCCTTCTTTGTCGCTTTCGTCTAAGAATGTCGCGTCTGGCTTTATCTCTCGGCCTATGTGATCCAAAAGGTCGGCTGCTATCTTGTCGCTTATGCCTTCTAGCCTTTTAAGTATTTTAGGCGATACGTATAGAGTAGACTCGCTTATCGCGCTTTCTAATATGAAGCTTTCGTATTTTGATATCATTCTTTGTATTTTGTTTTTATTTGTATCTGTTTTTTCTTTTGTTGTAGCCGGCAAGTATTTCCTCTGCTGTAAGAGACCTGTCATAGACGCGAACCTCTCCTATGTCTCCGTCGAAGTGGTAGTAGTATTGACTACCTGTTATAAGCCCGTTTAGATGCGCACCTATCATTATCCTATCCATGCTCGTTCCATAGTTTGTCTGTGACCCTGAAAATGTTCCAGACCCCTCCAGCCCTCCGTCTACGTAAATACGCATAGTAGAAACATTGATTGCAGAGGCATAGTCTGTCGTACATACCGCGTTATACCATATTCCATTCGTGTAGGTCGCGGAAGAAGATACGATGGCCTGTGATAAGTTTATCCTATTGGAATATTGAAAATTTCCATCTGATCTAAACGCAAAATATGGAAGCTGCCTAGAGAATAATATATTTAAAGAGTTTATAGAGGCTCTTCTTTTGAACCATATATCTATGCTGTTGCTCGCACCCAAGGCAGTAGTTGCCGGATCTAAAAAGCTCATCGTTCCTGAAAATCCAAACGAGCCAACCTTGTTACTTCTCCAATTTGATGAGTTCGCCAGCGTGGGTACCATAGTTTTGCTTTCTTTAGAAAGGTCTCTTATAATATCCGGACCGACAAGAAGCTCTGCGATGCTTGGCTCTCTTCCGTCTATGATATCCACTCTAGGGTAAGCGAACTTGACGTTTTCCGTCGCGTCTGTAGAATAGTAGAGAAATGTCCTGTGTCCCGCACTATTTATGTTGCTCAACCAAGACATGTCTCTAAAATTATTGACATCTGTCCAGCTGCTCGCAGCGTTGGAATATGTCTGACCACCTGCGATGGTCCACGCTCCTGTGTCTGGGTGGTTCGATCCTGTTCCCGATCCATAAGGCCATATATGGCCAACTAAAAGAGTCCATTCTCCTGCGTTTGATTGTGGCGGATGTGTGGATGATCTAGAAAAGTAGAAATAAGGATTCGAGTTCGTGGATCCGTTTAGTCTCAAGCTTATAGGTTGTGTATTTCCACCATAACTATTTCCCCCTGTTCCACGCATTCCTAGATACACATAGCCCCTTGTCGCAGGATCCGACGCCGATCTTTTTATCCATATAGAGAACCTATACATCTTTTTCGAGTCTATGTCGAAATTGGAAGTCGCGAATCCTCCATCGGGGTCGCCTGTAGGAGAAGTGTCTAGATCGTTTGCGGGAGAAGTCCAGACGACTGTGGAATATCCATAAGGATCTGTTTCATATGAACGGATGTTTTCCGAAGCTGTTCCCACCATTGTATACCCGGTACTTCCAGTTAGGCTTGCGTCCGCTGATATGCTTCCGCTACCTGCTATCCAGTTTGAATGGTTAAGCAGGTTCGGTGCATAGCTGTTCCTGGTTCCAAAGTCTATAGACAACAATAGTCTTCCGTTTGCGATTTGGCTGCCGCCTTGTACTGTGCTCATAAATCTATATATTAATCTTTGTTATCCTAAAAAAATTATATATCTTTGTCTTATGGAAAAAATAAAAGAACCGTTCGTAATGATGCTGATAGGCCCTACCCTTTCAGGCAAGTCTACATATATAAGAAGCAACTATCCAAGCACAGAAGTCATTTCTCGCGACGAGATTGTCATGGAAGTATTCGGATCAAGAGACTACAACTCCGCATTCAAAGAAGTCGACCAAAAAGAAGTCGACAGAAGACTAGCAGATAGGCTGGTCGCCACCGCCGCCGCAAAAAAGAACGTCATAGTAGACATGACGAACATGACCGTAAAAAGAAGAATGGCGACGCTAAGAAACTTTGGAAAAGACTTTACCAGAGTAGCCGTGGTATTCCCAATACTTTCAGACGAAGAATACGAAAAAAGAAACATCGACCGCAACGCCAAAGAAAACAAATGGATACCGCCATTCGTTATCAAGTCTATGATCGATTCTTATCAAGAGCCTTCTCCTGCAGAAGGATACGACAGAACAATCTTTCTATAATCCTATTCAAAAATGCTAGACAAAACATACGAAATCGATTTTGGACACCTATCGCTGGTAGACCGCGACTGCAGTCTATACAAAGAATTCAGCGAGCTTATATACGAAGGCAACGGCTCCGCGACGCTAGAAGAAGAATGGATATCCTTCAAGTCTGGAGACACTATGGTGACAATCGAATACATTCTTGGATTGAACGGCTATTTTGACGAATGTCCAGGCGACTATTGGACACCGCCTTCTTCCGACTTTTGCCTAGAATCCGCAAATGTAGAAATAAGAAAGCTTTTTATAGACGACATCGAAGCAGAGATTTCGCCTGAACTAGAACAAATCTTGAATAGCATAGTAGAAAAAAACATAGGAATATAATGATAGTAAAAGTAATATCAAGCGACAGAGAAATAAAGGACTTTTGCTATAATCCTCTAAAATCCGGTGAAGTCTATAGTGCAGAGTTCATAAATAAATACTATACGAAGGTATTCTTTTTTATTGAAGGTGAAGAATACGAAATAGACGTGCACAATAGGCATCTTAAAGAATTGAGCCAAGTCGAAGCAAGAGAGCATCGACTAAGCAATCTTGGAATATAAAAAAATAAAAATGAAAACGAAACTAGTTCACATACTCACAGAAACTTCTCATGAAAGAGAAATCCAATCTATAAAATCTCTTTCGCCATTAGGCGATATGGGCATAGAATATATTCCTCAGATAAACGAAAGATACGTAGGAGACGAATACAAGCGACACCATCCAGTATATGCTGGAAACCATGGACCTGGACACTATGGTGCTTTTCAGTCTTTCAGAAAGGCAGTTCTAGAAAACTTCACAGAAGACGTCGACGCTTTCTTGGTGTGCGAATGCGACTGCGTACTGAAGGTCGGGCACCAAGACTTTGTCGGACTGACAAAGGAAGCAAACAAGCTTTGTAAAGAAAATCTGATAAACTACGTTTCTTTTGGCAGCGCGTATATTGGAGACAGCCTGCAATCTCCGGTATTCGACAATAGCGAAGAATATGGAAGCTTCTATCTTACAGACAAGATAATAATGACGCACTGCATAATGTTTCCTAGACACTCAAGAGAGTATTTAATCAATCATCTTAATAGAATGACATGGGACGCCGTAGATATATGGCTGAATTTTATATTCAGAACCGCTACCAATCCTCCGCCAAAAAGATTCGCGATCTTAAGAGAGCCAGCCGCGATACAATACGAGGGAATGTCTTTGCTAGACAATGTCTGGAAAGGAAAGCAATAATAAAAATTCGGATTTATAGTCCGGATTTTTTATATATACTATATGAAGATAAGAAAGCTAGGCGACAGAAAGCCAAAAGTGGTGCTCTTTCAAGGATCACCAAGAGACAAAGATACATGTTCAGGAATGGACTCAAAGACACATTCCATAATAGACTTCGTGGTGGAAAAATGGTCGCCGTTTATCGACTTCAAGGTAATAGACCTTGCGATAAACCTAGCGAAGAAGCCAAACATACAGCCATGCAAAGGCTGCATATCTACATCAGGCGGATACCACTGTCATTTTAAATGTGATTGCTATTTCAAAGGAGACGAAAAAAAGCCAGACTTGATGAAAGAGCTTGACATATATTCGCTTCTTCAAGAATGCGACGCCTTTCTCGTTTTCTCACCAATACACTGGCATTCGCTAAGCTCGCAGGTAAAAGCGCTTTTTGACAGGCTAGTCTGCACAAACCAAACGCTTACGGTAGAAGACGCGAAAAAGATAATGGGAGAAGGAAACATAAAGAATCCTGACATAACAGGGAAATTCGCCAGGTCTGGGAAGCATGACAACATGCTGAGAAACCACCTAGAAGGAAAAGTCTGCGGATTCTACGCTCACGGCGACGACGGCGCGAACGACTACGAAGGAAAGACTATGCCGGAATCCTACAACGACGTGCTGATAGACAATTTCTCGATCGATCCAAAAAGCGTTGTCATGCCGTTCGTGCTTCAGATGAAATACTCGGGAGTCTTCGTTCCTGACGAGCTTATACAAGCGTTTCACATGAACAAAGGAATAGACTACAACACGGCAAACAAAGAGCTGAAAAGAAACAAAGAGCCGTTTGAAAGAGCAGATCTTTTGATGGAAAACCTAATGGAATACCTAGACAAAAAAGAATAGAGTAGATAAGTATTGTTATTTAAGTGTAAAGCTATTTATCAAACTTTTCTAAAAACTCACCTATTGAAAGTTCATCACCATTATAAAACACAGATTTGACCAAGCAATCTTCTGGATTTTTGGCAAAAATATGTACATCAGAAAATTCTGCGTAGTCACCTACTAGATCAATCTCTAAAACAATTTCAGAGTATCCTTTTGCATTTTCTAAATCAGATGTTAGGTTAACACCTTTACCATTTGGAGTCCAAGTAACTAAATTGTTTATATATTCATCAATTTCTATATCACTCATTTCAGATACAGAATCACCTAGTCCGTATTCGATTACTTCCCAGTCTCTAGACATAGGATCATTACTATGATATATCAAATTTCCTTCTTTACAAGATTTTATAGCTTCGTCTAATCCAACACCACGGTATAGAATAAAGCCACGCCTTGATTCAAAGATTCTAAAGTTTTTAATATATTTCATATTATTTATTTCTCTTTTTTAATATCAAACCAAACTCTAATGCTTGTAATGCCTTTCTTATATGCTTTAGCTGTGGCAATCGATGATTTTCTAACCTCATTTCCAGTATCTAAATTCGACAATATCATATGGGTTAGCTTGCCATTTACAGATTTAATGTATTTGCCAGCATCCTCTATTAGAGAGAAAATTTTATCCTTTTCCTCAGAGGTAAATTCATGGACAAGCACAATGTCAACATAGCATTCAATTTCAGCATCCAGCTCATTATAAACAACATCAACTTCAAATGAAGAATCTCCTTTTTTTGTACTAGATAAAACCTTGAATATCTTTTCTAAACTTTTTTTTGTGCTATCAGAGCTTGCGCTCTCATTGAAATCTGAGAAATTTTGTATCTTTTTCATTATATATGTTTATTTTTTGATTTTTTGTCTGACCAGATATGATATATGTTGACCAATATGACCATCGAGTTTAGAATTATGAGCGGCGTCCTTCCATGATAGAGAGCATAGACCAAGAATATGACACATCCTATGTTGTTTAGCACTCTTAAAAGCTTGACGCTTTTTACGCAAAAGCTTGCGAACACGACCACAGATCCCACATAAGCCATTATTTCCATAAATTCTTCCATAATAGTATATATAAAATAAAAAAATGATATATTAATCCGTATATTTACACAAACATAGACATTCGATTTTAATAAATAGTATTATGTTCATAAACGAAATCATTGTTCTCGCTTCTGTGCTGCCTAAGGTAGTGATCGCCACTATATGCGGCGCGCTAGTCGGCTGGGAAAGAGAAAGAAGAAACAAAGTCGCCGGCATAAGAACTAACATACTCATATGCGTCGGGTCTTGCATATTCACGGTCGCTTCGTTCTTGGCCGCGGAATACAGCGCCGTCTACGACCCTACAAGGATACTGTCTACGATAGTCACCGGAATAGGATTCTTGGGCGCAGGCGCGATCGTTCAAAACAAAGACAAGATAACAGGGCTGACTACGGCGGCCTTCATCTGGACCATTTCCGCGATAGGCATACTATGTGGCATGGGGCTAGGGCTTACTCCGATAATCCTTACCGTCGGGCTTATATCCATTTCGCATTTCTTCGAAAGGATAGAGCGATGGATAAAAAAGGGTTCGGACTATGATAGAGATTGAAAGAAAGTTCTTGCTAAAGTCTATTCCTGACAGAAAGCCAGCAGAAACGATAAGAATAAAGCAATGGTATCTTAAAGTAGACGGAATATGGGAAAGAGCGAGGTCTATGGAATCAAGCTTGTTTGGAAAAAAATGGGTTCATACTATAAAGACTAGGATTTCAGAAATATCCAACCTAGAAGAGGAAAGAGAGCTTTCTAAGGAAGAATTCGACGACTTCATAAAAAGGTGCAGGCTTTCGGGAGAGAGCGCCAAATACATAGCAAAAGAAAGGCGGATCTATCCATTCGGAGAGCTAAAATGGGAAGTAGACGTTTTCTCGCAAAAATGCCATATTATAATTGCAGAGATAGAGATTCCTTCTGAAGACTATGACTTGATTATTCCATATTTCATACAAAAGAAAGGGCTTTTGGAAGTAACAGGGCTAAAGCAGTTCAGCAACAGGAGCCTATCGAACCGCGTCAAATAAACTTTGGCGGATTGTGCGAATAAAACATAGAAAGCAAGCATATGAACAGATGGGTAAAAATAGCAGGCGACATATTCTACGCAAAGGAATGCGACGTGCAGCTTTCGATGGAAAAGTGGGCCACTCTTTATCTGAGCTTAGACATAAGCGCTTATCCGAAATACTACGACGAGTTCGTAGCCATGCACGAAGTAAGAAAAACATTCGACATGACCACTATAAGCTTTTCCGCGAGAAAGTGTAGGATAAAGACATTGGACATAGATTTCGGAAAAAGCATATCGATGTGCATAAGATGCGAAGAGCTTGACGCGCACGACATGTCGGTCAGAAGAGACGGATTGATCGACGACATACTAGGAGAGAAAACAACTTTTATGCTTATGCAAGTATAATACAATACATATCAAAACAAAAAAAGAAAATATGGAAAACAACAGAAAATCAAAAGACGGCGAATACCTTAAAAATCTGCCTAACATCAAGTCAGCAATCGACGACGACGACGACGACGAAAAGTCTGCTTACAACCCAAGCGGAAAAAAAGTCGACGCAAAGTCAAAGACTCCAGTATTGGATACCTATAGCCGAGACCTTACAAAGATGGCGGAAGAAGGAAAGCTTGATCCTATCGTAGGAAGAGAAAAAGAAATCGAAAGAGTCTCTCAGATCCTAGCGAGAAGAAAAAAGAACAACCCTATCTTGATAGGAGAGCCTGGAGTTGGTAAATCTTCTGTAGCAGAAGGATTGGCGCTTAGGATAATCCAAAGAAAAGTAAGCAGGATCCTTTTCAACAAAAGAGTCGTGATGCTTGACTTGGCTTCTATGGTTGCCGGAACAAAATACAGAGGACAATTCGAAGAAAGAATCAAAGCCCTTATGGCAGAAATGGAGAAAAATCCAGACGTGATCCTTTTCATCGACGAAATCCATACAATGATCGGAGCCGGAGGCGCTTCAGGATCTATGGACGCTTCAAACATGTTCAAGCCAGCTTTGGCTAGAGGAGAAATCCAAATCATCGGCGCGACTACTCTTGACGAGTATAGAAAGCACATCGAGAAAGACGGCGCTTTGGAAAGAAGGTTCCAAAAAGTAACTATCGAAGCTGCTTCTCCAGAAGAAAGCATGGAAATCCTTAACAACATCAAAGACAAATACGAGTCTCACCACAACGTGTTCTACACAGAAGAAGCCATCAAAGCTTGTGTGGACTTGACAAGCAGATACATGACTGATAGATTCTTACCAGACAAGGCTATCGACGCGCTAGACGAAGCAGGGTCAAGAGTGCATATCTCCAACATAGTAGTTCCTAGCGAAATCACAGACATCGAGAAAAAGATTTCTGAGATCAAAGACAAAAAGAACGAAGTCATCAGATGCCAAAAATACGAAGAAGCCGCAAAGCTAAGAGACGTAGAGCGACAGCTTAACGAAAGCCTAGAAAACGCCAGAAAAGAATGGGAAGAAGAATCTTCTAGAAACAGACAGACTGTTACCGAAGACAACGTGGCCGAAGTAGTTTCTATGATGACTGGAATTCCATTGCAAAAAGTAGGCGAGAAAGAAAACACAAGGCTTGCCAAGATGGGAACAGAAATCGCTGGAAAAGTAGTCGGACAAGACGACGCAGTAAAGAAAGTCGTTAGAGCGATACAAAGAGGAAGAGTCGGCATGAAAGACGAAAACAAACCAGTTTTCAGCGGAATGCTTATCGGAAACTCTGGTGTTGGTAAGACTGAGCTTGCAAAGCAGATTGCCAAATACCTATTCGATTCAGAAGATTCTTTGATCAGATTGGATATGTCTGAGTATATGGACAAGATTTCTATGTCTAAGATTCAAGGTTC
>ENA-OSIY01000591-OSIY01000591.1-marine-metagenome-genome-assembly--contig:-NODE-591-length-20252-cov-11.666171_pt1 | contig 20252 bp, 5 predicted proteins | sample MGYA00237884_ERZ534233 | MGnify/ENA primary metagenome ERZ534233 (study PRJEB26412, sample SAMN06343840) | marine metagenome | isolation source: estuarine water | place: USA: Columbia River Estuary... | reverse complement strand
TTGAAATTCTTCAAGAATAACCTTGCGTTGATTGCTCAACGTGGTCATATAATTGGCTGTTTGAAATGCTTTTTCTAATCGTTCGTCCACAGTAACCTCCAGAGCTTTTACTATATATTATAGTAATTAGCTTGTCAAGAGGTTTGGAGTTATAATACTGACTGCGTAGCAGTTGGACTAGTTACTGATACGTTAGTGCCCGAAGGTCGATATTGGCTGACTACGCTGTTTAACGTACCGTCAACATTTTCGTCAAAGTTTGGATCTCCGACGTCAAGATCAGCAAACTGAATTGTTAAAATTAGTTGCGTTGACCCTGAATCTCGTCGAGCATAGATATAATATCTGTTCTCTGCATATGAACCAGCTGGCGCAGTTTTCTGTGCAATAAGGACATCTGATGTTGTAAGATCAAACCAGCCGGTAGCAGATCCAGATGCAGTTGCGCCAGTGTATGTTGTTTGGGTATAATCCATAATAAATTCACCCATCTGAGTAAACATAGTATCCCAAGTTGTATTCTTGCTGCTTGATGTGCCGCCGGACCTATTAGCTGATACACGTATTTTTCCGCCAGCATTGAAAAATTGTCGTATGTTATCAGCAGTACTCGAAATTGTAACGGTATGAGTTAATGTTCCATTCCATGCTGTTGAACGAGTTCCTGTAATTAGTACTTCACTTGAATATTGTGAAGCACCGATTGAGAATTTATCTGAAGTTATAGTGTTTGAAAATAAATTAAATTGATTACGTAATGCTTCTGTAATGGAGCCACCGCTTTCTGGTATTAATAAGTTTGCACCATCTGTTGCGCTACTTGTGCCAATTGATGTGCCAGTTTGGTGTTGGCGTGCTTTGACCATATCATTTCTCAATGCAAGCCACTGTGATGCATATACTACAGCTCCTGCAGATACTGTTGGTGAGGTTATAGACTGCCCGTACCCAGTTTGTCCCGATCCGGTTCCAAAAACTAAATCTGCTTTAGCTTTAATCGTATCGTAATCGGCTTTTTCAATTATTGACCCAACACCTGCTGACATGTTTTATCCCTTATAATACAATTGCTTCAACTAGTTTGACACCAGTATTGTCGCTACTTTCTAATGCAATGGCAAAAACATCATTTGAATGATGAACAGCAACGCTTGCGCATCCGTCATTTGCTGCAATTAGGTGGTCGCCTTTGCGAACAGCCCCACTTACTTTTACAGGAACACGACCTTTTAGAGCAATGTATGTTCCGCCTTCTAGCTCACTATTCATCATGTAAGCTGGGTTAGCAGATACTACGCCTATTGCACGTTTACCCCACGAACTAGCAGTGACTTCTTTTTCACCACCTACTACAACTACTGTTCCGGTTTCATATTCTGCATCTGCAAGGTATTTTTCTGCCAAGTCAGCATATTGTGCTGAAGTAGCTATACCACGGAATACGTTAGCTGTTAAATCGCCAAGATTGTCTCGAGCTGCTACAGTGTGTACTACCGCATTTGCGGTTGCTGATCGATATATTCCACCAACATTAAGCGTGTCAGCTTGAGTTGCTGGACCATTGAATGATGTTGCATAAATTGTTGCATATTTAAAACTAGCAGATCCAATATTAGATATGCTATCTGCACCTGGTAAAATATTATTACCAGATAGTGTCAATGGTGTTCTAATACTTCCTGATGTTGTCTGGAAGGACATCAGAGAAGTTGCAGACTTAATTAACGGATTACCACTAGTAATATTAACTGTTAGTGTATTTGTTAGTGCGCCTACAGACCCGCCGACTGTAAGTCCGTTGTCGTTAAATCCAACCGCGCCAATTGCTGCGGAGAAATCAAAGTCAAGAATGCCAATGAAATCGTCAGCAGATACGCCGCCTAGTGCAAGTGCATTTGTGGCAGTTCCGTGAAACACTTCAGTTGCAGTTGTTGTTATGCCTTCTGCATTATTAGTATCTTTTAATGTAATACCGGCTTTAATAATTCCAAACCCTGCAATACTATTGCCTAGTACTGCATTATCAATTACAAACGACGTTTTAGAAATAATATAGATTGTATCGTCGTCAACTACCGCTTGGATAACTGGTACTAATGCTCCGCCTGTTCCAGAGGTAGCCCTAAGACTACGAGATTTCATCTGCGTAGTACCGCTACCTGAGACTCCTTGAGGTCCAACTAGGATAAATTCTGTTCCGCTCCATGAATATAACTGATCGTTAGCAGTATCCCACCAAAAATCACCTACTGTAGGACTAGTCGGAGGAGTGGCTCCAATTTCTGCGCCACCGGTCGTTTTCCACCCAGTAGTACCAGTTGCTGTATAATATTGTAATTTTTTAGTAGCACTATTATACCAAATTTGACCAGTAATCTTGCGTGGGGGTTCTGTTGGGCTAGAAAAGTGCTCCAACAAATGTAAAAAATTTTCGTTTTGGACTTCACCATAGCCAGCGTAATTTTTGCCGATAAGTTTAATATCGAGCGTATTGTCGATGGTACCGTCTTCAACGACGGCAAGTGTTGTCCCATTATATCTGTCAATGCTATACGCCATTCGATCTACCCCTTAACTGTTAGTATTTAGCTTTATGGACCCGTGATGTCTGTCCATAGGCTAGACTGTATTTCAAAGATCATTAATGATCTAGTTACGGTTACGGTTGCTGAGCCTAAATTTAAAGAATTGATGTCAAAATCTTCTAATACAGGCTGATTTTGATTCCCCAAATTTTTATCAACTGCAACATAATGTTTTACAAAATCACCGGTAGTAACTGGACTTGTTGAATTAGTTAAAGAAACAGCAGGATATGTAATTACTTGAGCTGTACAATGTATCCTAGCCCGAGTACCTTCTTCATAGTATGATGTAGGAGCAATATCATCTAAAACTGCGGCAATTCCTGCACTGTTTAATCCAGTAATATCTAAACTTAACGGAATAGTGCGGGCTCTAGTATATGTTTCAGTCCATATTTTTGTGGCTGCATCTTGATTGCTAGTGGGATCAGCAAGTCCCGTAATTTTAGGGCTACCGATTAACACAACATTGCCGGTGCCATCAGGCGCAAGCTCTATATTGCCATCGGTATCTAGTGAACTTAATCTATTATTATTTAAGTACAAATTGTCAACTGTTACTTCAATCTGCGGACCAAAACTTATAATACCCGGAGCACTGGTAATTGCTGCGCTAAGACCGGTTGAGTTTAAAATTTCTGTGCCGTTAATATATAAAGATTTACCTACTGCCAAGTTAATACTTTCAGAGATATCAAAACTAGTATATGAAGTGTGGTCATTCCATGCAATAGTCTTATTAGTTGTGCCTCTAATAGTAATGCCGGCACCCGATGCGGTAATGTTAGTTGGTGATCCTACATTTGCAATGATAATATTTTTATCTTCAACAGTAAGTTCAGACGTTGAAATTGTAGTAGTTGCACCGTTTACTGTTAAGTCTCCGCTAATCAAGACATCACCATTAACATCAAGGGTCACTGTTGGGGCATTATTAAAAATACCTACACGTTCATTTAAACTATTAACTGTGATTGCATCAACTAATCCACTGGAATTTTTAACTTTTAATAAAAAGTTTTGCCCTGAATTATTACTAACTATTTGGAATGCATTGTTATCTACTCGGATTTCACTATTAGCACTTGGTCCTAGAATCAACGGAGTACCATTTTGAATTACTAATGTGCCAAAGCCGTTAATATCAGTTGCAATTGTAGATGTTCCACTTGTTGCTATAAAATTCTCAACTGTTTTGCTGTTACCGTATGCATCAAGTAGTGCGTTAGCAGTAGTAGCAGTAACATGAAATTTCATCCCAGATAATGTTCCTTGATTAAAGCCTGGAGAAATTGTGCCGGTAAATCCACTAAGTCCAGAGGTGCCATCTCTAGGAGTAAAAGGAATTGCATATTTACTAAAAATGCCTAATAGTGTCGTTGCAACCCATAATTTAAGAATTACTCGAGGAGCATTATTTGTATCATATATAGTGTCAACTTCAAATCCAGATATTCCTTGACTATCTTTCCATATCTTACTAGCAGGATGTCTACTAGCAGCACCAGTATAAAAATACAATTGATTTTCAGCACTGTCAATCCAAAAATCTCCCTGTATAGCTGTAGTTGGCGCAGTTCCAGAAACTATAGGACCGCTGCCATTTTTAAATCCAAAACCGTCATATACTTTTAATCTGTTTTCACTAGTATCAAACCATAGCTGGCCAGCTAATGGGTTATTAGGTTGGCTAGTGTTAGCAAAATTTTCCAGGATCTTTACAAAGTTTTCATTAATAAACTCCCCATACCCCGATACATTTTTACCAATGAGTGTAATATCTATAGTTGTTTGATCGATTGCACTGTCGATAACTTCGGCAATTAGCGACCCATCGGTTTTGTTAATCTTATAAGTCATTATATAATCCTACCAGTAAAGATAATGTAGTTAATTGTCAAGTACGGATTCATTGTACTAAATGGAACTCCTATTGATCCGGTAGTTTGTACAGGACCGCTATTAGTCAAGTACTGTCCGGCAGCGGCAGCAGTAGCTCCTAATCCGCTCGAAGCATCTGTATCATCAGGCGCTCCCGGAGTATTTCTAAACGCATAATACTGGCCTCCTAGATTTCCTTGTAAGTTGTGCCTGTGTTGTGGAAGATTGCCCACAGATAATGTTGTATCTTCAGTACCTTCAGACATACCAACAGTATCGGCAGTAACGGAAGTTACCCTGTCTGCAGCCGGAGTAATTGTAGGCCCGGGTGCTGCATAAGAGAATGTTAATGTTCCCGCAGGAGTAGTGTCTGCTGATGCCGATATTACAATAGTTGTAGGGTTTGTTACAGAAATTACAGTTTGTCCACTAGTAAATCCAGTGCCAGTAATAATCATATTTGCAACAATGCCGGTGGTATCAGTTACAACTAAATTAGTCGACGGAGTTATTGCCCCTGATACATATGTTGCACTAAGCGGCAAGAATGGAACCGTTGTTCCATTATTCATACTATCTTTACCTAGAGGGAATCTTCCTCTTAAATCAGGTAATCCAAATGTTGATACTCCTAATATATCAATTAACGGTTTATATGTGTAACTGATTGCTGCAAATAATTCCGGATACAAAGAAATTAATTGCTCACTACCATCACATAACAAATATCCATTAGGAACAGTTATACCGGCAAAGGGCAGTATTGCACCTGCGGGAACTGTTGCTACATTTGATAAAAATGTTTGTTTATTAGTTTTTCTTAATCCTGTACCAATTCTATGGATAATTAATTCATCAGAAATTACAGAATCAAGAACTGATGTTTTAGTATTAATAAAGTCTGAGTTAAGAACTGTAGTAAAAGTAGCAATACCGCCAACTTGTTGACCGGTAAAGCTAATAGAATTACTGGTCATATCTCCTGTTAAACTGAACACCGTTGGACTAGTTAATCTAGCTGCTGTTCCTGTAACTGAACCCGATAGTTGGCCAACAAACGTTCCGTTAAATGTAGTAGCGGTCACTGTAGGTGCGGTTATTGCGCCGGATGCGGCAATTGCGCCGGTTACTGTTAGTGCTCCAGTTGCCGCAGTACCAGTTACAACAAGATTTTGTCCCACATACAAGTTTTTTGTAATAGATGCGCCGCCTGCAGTTTTTAAGCTGCCAGTAGTTAAGTTAGTTGCATTAGTACTACCTGCAATTAATAAGCTATCACTTGTTTTAATTATGCCAGTTACGTCTAACGCTTCTGTAGGATTAGTTTTATTAATACCAACATTTGTTCCAGACACGGTAACAATATCTTTATCAGCGCCGCTTTGTCTAATTCTAATAAAAACACTTGACCCTTCAATTTTATTATATAAAACTGATTCGCCAACTTGAGTAGTTGTTAATGAGGTTGAAAGATCTGTCCCTATTGTAAGACCTGAATTATTTCTAATCCCAAGACTGTAATTAGCAATACTAGCAACATCGCTTCTTAAAAAGTTTGTAGCTGCTACTGAATTATTTCCTACTAATAAGCTGTTTGCAGTCTCGGCGGTTCCCCATAATTTATTAAGAACAATGCCGTCACCGTCAAAATCTTTGGTAGAGATATTAATCCCTTGCCTAATCGTTGCAAATCCAGAAATTGTAGTCTTTGGGGTAAATGCATCTTTGCTAATAATTGCTACAATTTCATCGGCTACTATTAAACTAATTACTGTATGGCTAATACCAATAGGCGCTGTTGTATCAATAATAGTTTCAATGCGAGGACCAGTCTGTGTTCCTTCACTAAATTGTGGACCAACAAGGATCCAACTAGACCCCGACCATAAAGATAGCTGTTGATTAGCAGTGTCTACCCACAAGTCTCCAAGGGTTGCTGTGGCAGCAAGTGGTGCGCTGATTGATTTTTTAACGTTACCGGCGGCTATCCAGTTAGTGCTATCCCATACTTTTAACTGTGGCTGGGCTGGGTCAGATAACAATCCAGTGTCATACCATAATTGTCCTATTTGTGGATTTGATGGTGGGGACGCCTTGGCAAAATTCTCTAATAAATGCAAGAAATTTTCTGCAATGTACTGTGAATATCCAGTATAATTCTTCCCCACAAATGTCAAACTTGTTTCTTGATTAATAGTTTGATCGGCAACCGTAATACTACCGTAGTTTGGGGCATCAGAGTGATCAATATTATATGACATTATGCAACCTCACTTAGTCCAGTCAAACTCTGTATACGTACAGTGTAGTCAACTTGGATTAATCGATTTAAACTCTTCTGAACAGGGTGGAAAATTACATGAGTTAATAGTTTGCTATTCCCAGTAGTACTATAAGACTTTAACCCCAATTCGTCAAACACAAAGTCTGAATTATTGTTAGTAGTGTTATCAAATGCATCTTGTCCTTGAGGCTCACCGTAGTCTAACAAGCAAGTAACAAATACGTCAGTATAGTTAGTACCTGTTACGTGACGAGTTTCAATTTTATTTCTAACTGGGTCTAGATTAGTTACTGAGCGATCATCTACTACCTTACTATACGTTTCGCTGTACAATGTAGCACTAGTGCCTGTTGAATTTGGCGTTAGGTAGGTAATAATACCTGTAGGATCTACAGTTGTGCCACCGTTGCCAAACGCAATTTCATAGATAAATCCTTGCCCGGCGTTGGCAATACTTTCTGCCAACGCAACGCTCATATTTTCGTAGTGTATAGCATTACGTTTATTAATGAAAACCTCTTGGGTTTTAGGGTCATAAATTTTAATATGACCTTCTATATGAATTCCTGATAAGTCTTTACCTTGCATATTGATCTCTCATTGTTTATTATTTATCGTGGCCAAACAGTTGTGTTTTCCTTCAAGAAATTCGCGATCTTATTATCGGAATTTGCCAAGCTCTTACCTGCATCGCCCCATTCTTTGCCTATTTTCTTAACAATAACCACTTTAATATTATCGGCGGCGGCAGTAGTTAACGTGACGCTATTATCAATTCCACCTATACTAAATTCTGCAGGGAAAGTACTGTCCCCTTCTAAACTGTATGGCTGGTCATTTAGTTCTTCAAACAGACTATAGGCAACTTTCTTTAGCTTATATCCACCCACGAACACATCAACTTCGTTTATATTTTCCGGAATATATGTTAAGTTGCCCACATTTGTAGTAACTCCATCACTAACTACTGTATCAACAATGATTTGATCAGTATACGGTATTGTTTCAGTTGGGCCAATGTCCTGGACTACTTCTCCTACAATATGTACTGTAGGGGTTCCTGTTCCTAATGTACCTCGTCTCAATTGACCTAAAACATTTCCAACTTTAGTAAAGTATTCGATACGTTCACCGTTAATTTCAATAATACCTGGCAGGTTTAATGCCGGGTTAGGTAGAGAAAATACAGATCCGTCTACTACGGTAATTTCGATATCAGATTGTATTAATTCAGCAGCCAGTGTTGATGCTTTGTCTGCACGTAAACGCTTGTAATGTACTCGATTTAACATGTCTTTAAACTGCATATATCCAAATGTCGTACGTATAACTTCGTCAGTAAACAACATTACTTGAATTACATCTGTATCTTCTAGAGAATCTTTTAATTTAACAGTTATTCGATCATCTTCTACAACATAATCAACACTATGTGTTAGTAACGTGCCGTTTTTAATAATCCATACAAAATCATCTGATACAGCAGGGCGGCGTAGAGTAAAATATCCGCCTAACTTGTTGGTAAATTCGTAATAATCAGTTGTGCCCGGAGTTAATGTAGCTGATGGAACAAATATATCAGTAGTCCTATCTATATCTAATAACATGTGATTATAGAATGTAACTATTTCTAACGTTGTGGATGCAGGATAAGTATCAGTAAACTCAATTGTTCCTGCATCTGTTATTGTATAATCTGAAGATAAGTCAATCACTACTGCAAGTTTATCCCCTGCAACATACGATGCTTGAGAAATGTTAATCGTAATTCCAAACAAATCAACAACATATCCCACACCCTGTTCTAACTTATTTGAAGCAGAATATGCTCTAATATCAGTAGCGTTAATTGTGTGTGTTGCAAATTTATGTGAAGGAATTGCATACGACAATACATTGTCTGCCATTGTGAAATATATCACTGTTGGTGGACGTAATATTTCTTGTCCTTTACGCACAATTACATTTGTTTCGTATGGCTGTAACCCGTTGCCTGGTAATAAGTCAGGGCTTAAATTATCTAAATCATAAATTGTAGTAGAGCCGTCTGTTGTAATAGTCTGACTCTTTACTACGCTAGCCGTCTGTATAGTTGTGCTAGTATCTATCATATAGTTAATAAGTGCGTTTAAGGTCACTGGAGCGCCAAATCGAATTCCTGTCCTATTAGGGCTACTGTATGTAGAATCAGTTCTAAATAATTCGTAACTAATTACTAATCCATTAACTAATACTGTAGAGCTTAGTCCCGAATTAATCCACGGAGCACGAGTAACGTATTCGGTAGTGGTGCCGTCGGCAATAAAATAATCTAAATCTAAAATATTATCACTGTTGAATCCAACACTTATTATACTTACTATCAAATTATCTATTGGCGCAAGATCAAATATCACAGAATTAGACGGCCAGTCAATATTATAAGCTGTCTGTTCAATTACAACATTTCCAACTTTAACAATTACTGCCCGTTCGGTTGCAAAGTGTTGACCCACAACAAAAGTGGTGTTTATGCCGTTGCTTACATAATTCTTAAACAAAATATTAGGAGCACCACTTGCCGGTCTATGGAACACTTTGATTGCTAACGCATCTGTTACGTGCCCAGGAACAATCTCCTCCGGGGCGTTGCTTGTTGTTGCGGTGACAAAATCGTCGCCATCAATATTAATATCTGCAGGAGCATATCCAGTAGCGGTTGTTAGGACTGAGCCGTTAAACGCACCGCCTTGAAGTTGCGTGTCGTATTCATTTGGTTGCGGAAGAACACTTCCGTCGCTTGTGCTTTTACGAAATACAACTTTATCACCAGCAGCAATAGTCAAGTGTGCGTTGGGTATAGTAAACACTTCGGTTGATCCGTTGCCTGCAATTGGCAACATTACTACATTCGGCTTACCTGCCAACGGATATGTTATAAAATCAGGATCGTCAATACGAGTACCGTTAACATATATGTTAAGTATTTCGGCAACTGCCGGAGCATATTGTAAATCATATGTATACTCTCCGGCGCCTGCTGTGAAGATTCTATCATCAAATGCGGCGTCAAATCCGTCCCAACTATCGCTAAACCACGGAAGCGCATCCCATCCTCCAGTTGCCCCGAATCCCATTCCTTGTAATTGAACGCCATCGTAATCAATTCCACGCATCAACTGCGCAAGATCTTTTCCTAACATGCCACTTGATGGCTCATAGAAGAAATTAATTCTGTCAGCCGCTGACATATGTTCAAAATTCTTTTCGTAAGTGATCCTAATAGTTTCACCCACAGCAGGGGCTGTGTCCAATGTTAACAGTCCCGAATAGCTAGTGTATCCTCTGCTTGTAGATTTTTTAGTGGTTAATGCATATTCGCCACGTAAAATATCAATGCCGGTTACGCCCGGTGCATCAGGATCAATACCCACTGGATATAACTTAATAGATGCTGATCCAATTTCTATTCTAGGACTCCACTTTAACGCAAACTGTACACGAGATCCAGTACCAGTAAATGTTTCAGTTTCAGTTTTTTCACTAATATAATACGAACGAGTTATTCTATCAAACTTAATAGTGATTTTGTTAGATCTAACTACTTCACTTTCAATTATTGCCACTACCGTTGCAGGAGTCCCGCCTTCTGATAATCCGCCATCAATTGTAATTATTGGGGCTTTAAGATACCCTGTGCCGCCAGATACTATATTAATACGATTAACTTTACCATTAGAAATATATGCTTTGGCCGCTGCTCCTGTACCAAATCCTCCGTCTATCCTAACTACTGGTTGATTAATGTATCCGGAGCCGCCGTCAAATATTTCTATTGACTGAATAGTAAATCCTACATGGTCATACCAATGTTTCCACGGGTACACAAGAATGTCACTTGAAGTTGCCGTAATACTTCCATCGTTACTAACTACCACACTCATTGGAGTAACTGTTAAATTATCAGAAACTAACGGAATTAAGTCAAAGTCAGTGGTTGACTGTCTGGCATAATCTGTTTTATTGTATGAGCTAACATACTCTCTAATTTTTGTTCTATAAGGTTTTACCTCATTTATATAATCTTCAAAACTAGACAAGTTATCGTTATTGTACGTAACTTTTTCTTTTAGCTCGCCAACATTATGAGTTGCTTTTACAAAGCTAGTCTTAAATGCCCAGTCAATAAAAATTTGTTCGTGCAATACATAACGTAAACTTGAGAAGAATAATTTTAAATATTCTACTCGTAAATTATCTACAAAGATTTTGTCTTTAATAGCAGTAATGATGATTCGCAATTCTGCTGCTGCAAAATTATCATATAATGATGCATCAAATAGTTGATTATCAAAGCCTATCGACGAGTTAACAAACGTATAGATACTGCTTGAGAATTGTATGGTTCCATTTTGTCTACCAACTACTTTGTAATTTTGCGTGTAATCAATAGTTGTTAAATTATTGTATTTTTCCAATAATAGCCAGCCGCCAGTACCAATATTTTTTACCTTTACTATATTTCCAATATTTACAGATAAGGTTACAAGATAATATGTGTTATCAACTAAGTGATCAATTTTTGTAAACTGTGTATATCCAGTAGCATACCAATCAGTATAATTCCAGAATTTTGTTACATCATACGATTGACTTCTTGATCTGTCCCATGTCTTGTCTTTACTATTCCATGCATATATACTCCACTTGTTAAAAGAATTAGTGTCGCTTAATACTAATACAGAATACGACCTAACTGACAACATAGTATCGTCAAAGTATCCACGACCTTGATTTTGTATTTTAACAGAAACAATTCTACCAACAGCATCTAATACTGCGGTTAATATTGCACCGACACCCGAACTGCTGATTTTAATCAAAGGTGGATTGTTATATCCATATCCCGGATTATCTATTAATACATCAGTTATAATTCCATTTTCAGTAACAGCAGTCAATCTTGCTTGAACTAATGTTGCTGTACCAATAAATTTTAACTCAGTCTCAAAATCTATTGTAGTATCCCATAATCCAGAAACTGTAGATGGTAGTGGATCAGATAACAGTAAATCACTTAGGTCAAACTCGTCAACAATTAACTGTTCCATTAGTACAGCATTTACATGTTCTATATATTGTTTTAGAGCTTCAACTCGATTGATAAACATTCCCTGACGTGGTCTAAATTCAATCCCGTATCTATTTTTTACTGGAAGATTGGTATCAGGTACTACTCGATCGTTACTGTCTTTTCCGATCAAACTATCTATCCATTTATTTTCAATATTCTTAGGAATAGTAGTATTAATATGCTCGCTTATAATTTTCCACTGACTATGTAGATTAATTTCGTGATTGTCAATTAGCCATGTTTGGAAATTCAATACTACATCAGTTCCTTGAACAATTTTATTAAAATTAACCAAACTAAAGCTATTCGCGCCTGTTGGTGCTACACATGTGTACCCGTATCCGATGGGGTCTGCAATTAATTCAGAGACGTTGTCAGCTGACAACGTCCTTCCTGCAACATTAGGTATAACTGTTTTATTATTAACCCAGAAATAATATGTTGGGATTAATTTTTGCCCCACCGTATCATATTTGTTTTTAACACTGTAAACTGCATCTCCGTAACGACTTGTACCGCTGATGCCAGCAGCTAATCCCTTAACAGTATCGGCTAATTTGTCCCATTCACTTGGTAAGTATTTTGTTTCGACCCATTCGTAAATATCAATGCTGGCAGTTTTATATAACTTGTTCCACGTTGTTGATCTGTATACAACTTCGCCACCTTGATTATCTAAAAACTTAGCGCGAGTTAAATCCCACCACAACATACCTATTTGATTTTTAGTCCAGTTTAGTCCACTATCAACATTAACAGCAGCAGATCCTATAGAATACGTTGCGGGGTCAAAGTATGTTTTATATCTAATTTCTTGATCGGCTGGTCCGGGGATCTTTCCTTGTATTGGGTCAACTACATCAAGATATGTTACTATACTGTTAGTTACTCTGTTATATAGGTACGCTTTTTTAACATTAGAAATATTTGGTCTTGGTTGTTCTTGATAGTATAGTTCCCAGGACGTATACGTAGCAGCCCTAGAGTAAGAATATACTGCTCCCGTTAATAAATCGTCTTTAGGTGCGCCAACTAAAATAGTGTCATTACCTGCTGCAACTGATGCACCGTAGCCGTTGCCGTTCACTGCAACAATGTCAGCGTCAAGGCTTTCACCATACAAGAATTTAGAACCATACATATCATACACGTCAATTCGTCCAGTATCTACTTGTTTATTAACTATTCTAAGAGTGTTGCTATCAAATGTAGTTGGAGAATTTCGAAGAGGGGATGCAGGATCATTAATATATCTACTACCATGAACTGCCTCGGCGCCTTCTAATAAACTTGTATAAACGTCCATCGTCCCTATTCTGTTTAAGTCGCCAAGTTTTGCAAGTACTACTAATGTAGTATCATTGTTAGTAAAGTATACTGCGGCTCCGAACTGCTCTCCTCGTTCTTTTGCGGGACTCACAATACTTTGATATAAAGTATACTGTGTAGGATCAAGCGTATAAATGTACACTGCTCCTTGGTCAACTTCTGTTACATCAACTAATGAACTGCCAATTGCAATGTAATCAGCAGATTGCGATATTGCTATACTTTCGCCGAATCTGTTACCTGTAGCACCTGATAAGGTATCAAACAAATCATATCCAGTTTCACCTATTTGATATACATATACATCACCTGCACTATCATTTGCAATCGGTGCGGCTGCAACAAACATGTTTCCGGTAGCAGATATTGCAATATTATATACATCAATTATCGGCAATGCAGTTACATAATTAGTCCATGCTCCCGTTGTTACTTGATAAAAATATACTTTATCAAGAGCCGAGATTGCTAAAATATAAGTGTTGCCATTTTTAGCAAATGCTAATTTAGATCCAAACAACTCGTCGTCATCCGGGGTTTGACTAACAATATACTCAACAAAAACATACCCTGTGCCAGGCGTATTATAATAAAGAGAAACGTATCCTTGATTATTTAATCCACTGCTGTTAACATTAGATGCATACGGAGCAGCAATAGCTAACCATTTGCCATCGGCAGATAGTGCAGATTCAGAGCCAAACTCTTGGGCTGCTATATCAGCAATTGAGGTATCTATTACTATTGATTGATTTTGAATCCAATTATATGTAGTAGGGGTAGAATAATACTTTTCAAAAATAATTACTTGATCTGCATCGGTAACTATTGCGGTTGTTCCTGATTGTGATAATGTTACTTTCTTCCCAAAATTTATACCGGTAAGATCCGGAACTGTGGCAAGATCAATATTAGAAACATTATACACTTTAGTATTTTTATACACTCCCCAATTACCGTTACCGGAATCTTTTGCCCACAGTAATTCACCAGGCTTGATAACTGTTGGTAAGTTATTGTTTGCATTTTCAATGTTATCAAACACGCACGGTAGGAACTGATACAGTGAAATTTGTGTACTATTAACCGGTGCTTCCCATCCTGCAACTTTTACTTTAATATTGATAGTACGCAATTCTACTGAATATACCGAATGGAACCCTTTGACCAAATCATTGTTTTCAATACCAAGTATATCGCCAGCCGTGATATCAGGGATCCTGTCACATGTAATAGATAAGACACCGGTTACATACGTCACGGCCTCAACATTAAACAGACTATTAGTAAATCGATATACGTTCCATTTTTCGTTAAAGCTGTTTAACTTGTTTTCGAACGCACACCAGACGTAATCACCTTCGCTAAATGTACTAATATCATATTGTACCGCATCACTTAATACATCAACACTTAATTTTACATCGTCGTATCTAACAAATCCGGGAGTACGCAGATACTGTTTAGTACCGGTTACAGTCCATATATCGTTATTATAATCCAATGGTTTAATATACACATCTGACGGACGTTGTCTATACACAAAATCTATCACTGTGGGATCAATGGCTGATACTAGCTCAACTGGTTGGGGATTAATTTTAAACTTTGATTCGTCTAGTATAAATTCTGTTTCGTCAAATGCTGTAACTGCTCCGTAGTCGCCAACACGTACTGCCCATTCTTCATTGAATGTTAAACTTTCCATGCCATCAGCACTTAGTACATCAAATAGTTTGTTAAGCACATTTTGTGTGCCTTTCTCAATAATCATTCCTTGATAGAATTTATATTGACTTACATCGTCTTTGATAATATTTTCAAGATACTGACGTTTCTGATATCCAATTAAATGTTGAGCAAATTTTTGTTGTTCGGCATCAAAGTTATCAGTGTCTAAATCATAAAAGTCGGTGAATTGTTCTGTTCTGTAATCCCAGTTGGCTACCATCTTTGATGTCGGCTTCTCTGCCAATATTGCCCAATTAGCTGCAGAAAATTGTTGTACTCCGGGAAGAGTTGACAATGCTGAATAATAAAATTCTTTGTATTTTACAATGTCGCCTAACTTATAATCAACCCACGGTGTCCAATCATTAATTTTAGCTTGGTCAAATATAAATCCGGGAATATTAAATCCACCCTTCCAATTTTGACTAACATATCCAATAACTTTAATGCGCTCTTGCCTATATCCAGGCTCAAGGTCATATATTACATCATTAAACAATGTTGTATTATCTAAAATTAATGCATGTTCTTTCTGTATCATAAAAAATACAGCGCCATATATGCCGTGATTTGTGTTAGCCGGCGTTATTGAAAATTCATTAGCTTCAGCATTTCTATATGTGTTAGTAAATTCAGGCTCTAATTTTTGACCGTCTACTCTAAATATTTTATATCCAAAGAACGGATCTAGTAGATCGTTAACTACACTATTAGTAGTTACCATCGATATTCTGTTTGCTGACGGACTTAAAGAAAGTACTGCGCCGGCTCCCCAGTTCTGAGTTGTCCAGAACATAAATTCTTTTACAGCAGTTTCCCAATTAGTAATAGATTTTAATTCTGTATTAAAGTCGTTAAACACAAATCCCTGATCTGCTAAGTATGCCCCGTACCCTTGCAAGAAATCGACTACATCTTGGACTGTGGACAATTTTGTGCCGTATCCTAGAGTTAGTTTTGTTGTAGTATCCCACGCTTTTCGAATATTTGCATCGCGGCCGCCTGTGACTGGAAGGTTAGCAAGTCTTGAAAACATCGTACTATCAAATGTATCAGTTGCAGTATGAGCAATGTTTACCCTATAATATTGATTATTATAATTTACAACAATTCCGGCGACATATTGCTTTCCTGCGGTCCATATAATATAACTGTCAGAAATACCTCCAACATTAATAGTTCTTGCCGAATCTACCCATGGATAGTAGTTAAAATACGGCTGTTCGTTGTAATACCCAGTAATTTCAAATCCGTCGGGGTGTTTTGTAATAACCACGGCGCTATATACAACTTTTTTAACTGCTGAAGATGTGTTTAGAAAAACAGTGTAATTTTCTTCTGGGACAAACACCCCGCCTGTACTTGTGGGACTCTTGCTATCTAATAATAATTTAAATTTACTCTTTGCAGTAAATCCGCCCAACTTAACTCCAAGATTATTAGTTAATGAATCTAAATCTGTTTGGTATTGATTAATCAATACACTTGTATCGTTAGTCATAAAATCAATTATATAATTAATTAGACCAGATGTTAATACCCTTGTTGAACTTAATGTTGTAGATGGCAGTACAATATCAGCAAGTCGAATACGTAATCCTGTATCGGCATATACAAATTGTCCGCTAAGGTTACGGACTATACGGCTTCGATCTAAACATGTTCCTAAAACTTTGTTAGGTTGTAATAATAGGGCTGTTTGAATAACTGCAAACGGATAATGCCCCGAACGACGCCATGCTGATTCAACCGGGCCCACATCTCCAAATGTATAATATCCTTCGGCTGTAGGTTTAATTGTGCCGTTAACAAAATTAGCATCGACTGGGTTTTGCAAGTTGCCGGAATTGTCTACCGGAACGCCCTTTGCTAATATTGATTTTGCAAATTTTTCCAAACGTCTAATAGGTCGGCCCGGTTCTTTAACTATACCTTGACGAATATCATCCCACATGATTAAATTGTCGCTTGTATATGGTAGTGGTCCATATACTTCTTCCCACCATTTTGGTTGTATACTAAATCCTAAACATTCCCACGGATGAGTATGTGGGCGATCGGTATCTAATACCCAACGGTAAATACCTCTCCAAAATGCAGGCACAGATACCCCGTCAGGGGTATAATTTCCACGATAATTAAATGTGAATGGATTTAGTCTGTCCCACCATTCGGCATTTTGTTTAGTATAGTCCGTTCCAACATTAGTAGTCCACTGATAGAAAAATGTTCCTAATACGTCTTCAAACTCTTCTTTTGAATAAGTAGTTACTCTATCATATCCAGGAATATGATCATATATATTAAAAATAGTTGAATCGTACTGTACTTTAATATTATTATAGATACGTTTTTCTAATTCTAATATTAAATCGTCGCGATAGTCGCCGAACGCAATTGTTATACTACCGTCATGGCCTTGTATAACTTCTGTTGGTTCTGCATATGTTGTATCAATGAACTTTGAAGGGACAAACTTAGGATATAATCCTAATTTAGTAGGAGTTGCAGGACAGAATGATCCGTCAGTGCTTTCGTATTCTACAGCAACAATTGTATCGCCGTCAACTAAGTCTGTTAATATTTCAAAAAATACGTCAGTGCCAAAAACATAATCAATGCCTTCAATAAGCTGTACTTCATTAAGATAAATGTTAACAGACTTATTAGATAATACTGTTAAATTAAATGCAGTTGTTAATGGATACATTTTCGTACGAGCATCAAGGACTGTATATTCAAGTAATGTAGATGCCGAGTAGCCATACATATCCGATAGATAGTATGGTCGTGAAGTAGATTTATCTTTTGCTAATTCTGCTAATACAAAATCAACATGACGTCGAGGATCAGTGTCAATTCCCGAACTTGACGCTGTTACAATAAATGCTCTTTTAAATTTACTGTAATCATCTCTTGCTTGCTCAAGCGCCTTGAAAACGTTTGCAGTCGACGATCCAAGATGATATAAACTTAAATTCACTGGGCCGCTGTGCTGAATAAATCTTGTGCCGTAGGGTGTAATATTTCCAATGTCCCGTAAATTACCGGTGCCCGGGTATGTACCGACAAATGTAGTAATGTTATCTATTATCGAGTCCACGTGATCAATTACTTGACCTAATGTAAATTCAGATAGATTGTCATTCAGCGGATTATTTTGTAAATTAACTGGAATTTCATAATATCCGTTATCATTTTTTTGCTGTGCTGCTAAACATTTTAATGTTATAACATCTGTAGTTGCAACAGCGGTTGTTAATAATACATATTTTCTAATATTACCAGTAGCAATGGCATACGCAGATCTAGCTAGTCGTTTTCCGTTAATATATACCCTAACTTCTAAATCATCTAAATCATCTACGTTAGAATAAACATCAATAGGAAAATTATTAACTAGCCCACTTTCTTTAAAAATTCTAATAATAGGTTGTAAATGTGTTATTTCTGTAGTCTTCCATCCGTTAACATACTCAACCATTGTTAAACTTGTTACGGACTTTAGAAACCCAACATCAGTTTTCTTAGTAATAATGTCGACTACGCTTTTATAATTGAAGCTGCTAGATAACAAATTAAATTCAAACGCAATATCACCAATGTTGTTTATATTCTGATAAGCTAATGGGAATCCTAATTCACTATCGTTAGTGCCAGTTCCTAACTTATATGAAAATATTTTATTTCCAGTGAATGTTGTTCCGTCATACACTAATGCATTTCCGTAGCTAACCCCAGTAGAATCAAACACGTCAAATAACGGCGATTGATTAACTAATGTTTTATTTTGCCCTAATTTCCATGCTGTGCCTGTGTACCAATACATTAGTCCTTGATTTACAGAACCTTGCTCTATTAGTACAGTCTCATTTTCTAAAGGAATACTGTCAGCAGCTTCTACCAAGTTGATCTGACGGCGAACGCCTGCAAACACTTCTAATTTGTGAACGTCGGATCCAGTGGCAAAAATATCTGCTGATACTGTTAAGTTCTTGTCAGTGTATAGTTTAATCTGTGTTGAATTAACTACTGATACATAATATGCTTTTCTGTTAGTTAACCCGGAGATACTAGTGTTACCATTGTTAAGATACAGCACCTGATTACCAGTTGTTAGACCGTGGCCAATTCCTCCAGTTAACGTATTAATTTCAATAGTAATAATATCAGTTACAGGATCAATTCCTGATAATGCATAAAATCCTATTTGTCTTCCGGGAACTGTAACATTAACAAAATTAATATCAAAAATTCTACCTTTTACTAATGAATCAGTATCGGCAGTAAACAAAACTCTCATACCGTTAGCTAGATCTACTCCATCAATATTGTATCCTAACTTGCCTTCAATTGAGGAAAATGCATCTGTTGTAAAAGTATCAATTAGCGTAACATTAGTTTTTGCTTGGTGTCCAAAATTAAATAATTTTAGTCCGGCATCAAATTCAATAATAGGGCGGATTGCACGGGCGGATTGATCAAGGGTGGGTACTTGTCCTGATGCTATTGAAGCAGATGTAATTACATCTTGGTGGAACCATCGATTATATCGGCTCCACGGATTTCTATCCGGACTACCACGAGCAACTAAAATATAATCTTTATTCTGTGGAAAGGAAGTTGCCGTACTGAATGGACTTTGATCAAACGCATCGTCGTCAAATAATAATGCTTTTTCTTGCGAGTAGCTGCTGATAATTTCTACGTCAGTTTCGGCAACTAATCGAATTGCAGTACCCACTCCTTCTACATACCAATAACCCGATGCATAATTTACAGGATAAATGTTGCCTGTAAATTTTAACTTCATTCCGTTTGACAGCGGCATTCCACTACTCATCGTATAAGTCTTCTTACCTAATACGTCAGCATCAATATTCAAGTAAGTATTATCATCAATGTCTAATACATGGAATACTCCTCCAGTATCTACACTATTCTCACTAACATAATATAATACGTCGGGCGCATTGACCCCGACTGTGAATGTTATTGTTCCATCCTCTACTGCACTATCTGATACTCCAATTGTATATCTTTCAAGATTTCCGGAAACTCTAGTAGTTTTAATGCTAAAGGGGTTACCCGGAGAATTAATAACAAACGTGTATGTTTGTCCTCTATATAATGTCAATGTGGGATTTCGAGTTAATCCATCAGGAGAGAATAGAAACGCATAATTATCCGACTCGTCAACTGCGGCAACTGTATATGTACTTTCTATGGCTAGCTGTTGTCCGGCAACTTCTATGGGCAGTGGACCGTAAGGTAACCAGTAGTATTGTTGATAATTGACAAACTTATCCCAATTCATATGTGGATTCCA
>ENA-OSIY01000590-OSIY01000590.1-marine-metagenome-genome-assembly--contig:-NODE-590-length-20255-cov-8.592328_pt1 | contig 20255 bp, 16 predicted proteins | sample MGYA00237884_ERZ534233 | MGnify/ENA primary metagenome ERZ534233 (study PRJEB26412, sample SAMN06343840) | marine metagenome | isolation source: estuarine water | place: USA: Columbia River Estuary... | reverse complement strand
TTTAACAACCGTGCCGTTATTGAATCAACCAGTTGTAAACGCTGCTGGAAAATCTAACATGAAAGAGCTTCTTCGCCCAGGAAGAACTAGAAGTCTTTTAAATAAAATTGCAGGCGGCTTGGGAGTAAGAACATTTGGTGCTGGGTATAGCACAGAAACAACAATGCCAAAAAGATTTGCAATGGGCGGAATGGTTTATAGGAAAAAGGGAAGTCAAGAGCCAGAGTTTAGTCCAATGGGAACAGACACAGTTCCAGCTATGCTCACCCCTGGGGAATTTGTTGTTAAAGCAGATGCTGTAAATAAAGAAACACTTCCATTTCTTCAGTCCTTAAATGAAACTGGAAGCAGCAAGCCATTCCTTTCTGCAACCATGATTCATCAAGGTACAGAGGCAAATCAAGCTCTTGCAGGTAATAGGCCATCGGTTAATTTAACTGGAAACTACCTTGCTAATGATTTGTCTTCATTGCATTCAAGAGGGCTTCATCCTATGGCTTTATTTTATGATCAAGGACTGCGTTTAGGATACGACAAGACAGATTTAAAGAGAGCACTAAACTTGGCATACACAGAACTTGAAGGCTCTTTCCGCCGTAAGGGAGATACTCCTATTAATAATGCTTACTATGAAAAAGTTGCAACAAATGTTGCAATGAAGCATTTAAAAACAGTATCTAGATTTAGTCCAAGAATTGGAAGAGATGTTAGGATGGCGGAAGAATTAATTTTTATGGGACATCAAAGAAATTCACAAAATAAAGGAATTGAGCCAGGATCACTTAGAACTACTGGATTTGATGGAACAGAATTACCAAGACACCTAGTGGGAACTGGAAGTGGTTTTTCAGGCGCAGCCAATCAGACACACTTTAATTTATCACAAGAGCTTTACGATGAAACCCCATCTAATCTTTATAAAGGAAAGTTAGGTAAGGGTAATACTATATCACAAGCTTTTGGATCCCAGCGTGGACATATAGGTGCAAAGTTTGCACCAAGCAGATGGAATATGTTGTTAAACATGGTTAGGTCTAAAATTGGAAGAGCCCCAGTTGTTCAAGACCCAAGATCTGTAGCCTTAACTAATAAATGGAGAAGGCGTCAAGGATTTGCAAATGGCGGAATGGTATATATGGCAAATGGCGGAATGGTTCCATCAACTCAATATTTTGAAAATGGTAGCGATGGTCCAGTTAGATCAGCGTTTACTGCAGCAAGACAACAAGGGTTTGTAGGACAAGGAGCGCTCTCAAGAGCTAGAGCTGGTGGTCTGTCTTCACCGATGGCGGGCATGGGAATAGGAATGGGAATGCAGGGCGCTGGAGCAATGATGGGCGGACAGGCTGGAACATTATTACAGGTAGCATCAATTCTTCCAATGATAAGCATGACGCCTATTACAAAGCTTATCTCTGGAATAACTGGAATAGGAACATCTTTAAAAACAGCAGGCGGTGTTGCAAAAATATTTGAAATGATTTTAAAGAATGCATTTAGGGTAGGACCAATACTGCTTTTAACTGCAGCAATTACTGGCGTTGTAATGGTATTTAAAAAATGGCGATCTGAGGTTGCTGAAAATGCAAAAGAGCAAACAATGCTTAACGGAATTACTCAAAAAGGTGCCGTAGAAGCTGGAATTAAATATAACAACTTGTCTGATTCAATTAAGGGCGTTAAAGAGCAGATGGATTTGTTTAGAGCCTCTCAATTAACTGCTTTTAACTCACAAAATAGTTCAGGAATATCTGGATTAACTCTAACAATTCAAGAACTACAAGATAAGATCAAGGCAGCAAAGAATGACATGCCAGAGTTTGTTAGCTCATTAAATAGCCTAAGCAAATCAGCACAAGATAATAAGAATGCAACAATTGATATGGCAACAAACTGGAAAGCACAATTTGTTGCAGGTGGTATGTCAGTATCTGAAGCAACAAATGAAATATATGCAATCATAAAAGCATCTGATATGGCAAACCATGCGTTTGCCGCTATATCAAATACTGGCTTTACAAAAATTGTAGACAGAGGCAGTGCAGTAAATGCAATGTTTAACAACCTAGGAAAGAACATGAATAAATTGTCTGGCTCCGATCTAGGAAATTCTTTAAGCAACGTAGTAATTGGAATTGATTCAGCAAGACAGGCCCTAGTCGGTACTAAGGATGCAAACGGCGAAATAATTACACAGCAGAGAGCATTAGAAATTACAATGAAGCAGCTTACCAATTCAGCTTCTGCCAATAAAACTTTAACAAATGATCAAGTTGAAAGTCTAAAAAAGACTCACCCTGAGTTGTCAAAAATATTAAACTCTACAGATAATGTTAAATCTGTATACTCTAAGTGGAGAATACTTTTAGCAGGAGTTAACGTAGATCTTAAAACTATTTCAGCTACACAAGCAGAAGCACTTTCAAAATTTATTGATTTGCAAACCGCAGCAATTGAGCAAGCTCAAAAGGCAAAGGTAGGAGACAAGGGATATATTAAATCAATAGCCCAAAGCTCTGCTTTAATTGAAAAGCTTAATAAGCAAATGCTTGCAGGTGGAGTAACTGGCCAAAAGGTAGCACAAAGAACAAAAGATCAAATTGATGCAGAAATTAAAGCAATTGATAAGAGAATTAAAAAAATTCAAGAAGAAGCTGATGCCAGAATTAAAGCTATTCAAAAAACTCAATCTGCTGAATCACACGCTGTTCAATTAAAGCAAGCACAGCTTGACCTCCAAGCAGCAATTGCATCTGGAGATAAAGAAGCTCAAGTAAGAGCCCAACTAAATCTATCGGCATTACAAAAAGAACGTCAATCAGAAATGGCAATTGCGGCAATTCAAGATGATGCTGCTGCTAAAACAAAAGCCGAAGAAGCAAGAAAGGCTAAGCTACAGGATGAGCTAGACGCTCTAAGTAAAAAAGTTGCAGCCTCTCAGGCAAGGGCTGCAGACGTTACAATTGTTAGAGATAAGGTTGTTGGGTATCAGTCAAGGCGAGATGCTTTGCTTGCAAGAGAATCAACAAACTCACAAAGAGATCCAAAATCAGCAGAAGCAATACAAGAGGCAAAAGATATTAGTCGTGATTTTTCTAATCTTACAAATGATGTTGCAGCAGACGCAAAGGGTAAAGATAAAGCTTTAGCAGCTGCGATTAAAGAAGCATTTACTGGCGTATTGATTAATGACAAGGGAGACAGTCTAGGCGGCAAGATGGTTGGAAATGTTGCTCCAAAGGGCAAGCCAATGTGGCAAGAAGGAACGGGCCTAGCCACATTAAAAACTGACGCATCAGCAATTACTGCAAAGATAGATATATCTAATAAACTTCTTGCTGAAATTAAAGCAGCACTTGGCGGTGGCGGAGGTTTAGAAATTAAAGACATCTACACTGGTAAAAAGAATGCTAGATATGGTAGTGGAGTAGGTCCATTCGCAAGCCTGCCAGGTGGAAAAAATAGAGACCTTACAGATCCCGCAGGAGATTTAACAGGAGAAGGAATTGTTGCTGCAATTAAAGACAACTCTTTCAAAAAGGGTGACAAGTTTACATTTAACGGAAGAACCTATAAAGTTGTAGATGCTTCAGCAATGGAGCAATATAAGTATCCAACTAAGTTATATGCAGATGTTGTTAAAAAAGCATTAGGTGGCCGCTTTGCCGCTGGACAAAAGCTTATGGTAAATGATAGAATTAACCCACTGGGAGCACAAGAAGAAGGAATAGTTGTTGAGCCAAAATTCTCAGGAACAGTATATCCTAATATAGCAACTATGCCAAAGCCTAATCTAGGAAACATGCCAAGGTATGATATTCCATCAAGTGGATATAGGGGAATAGGAAACTCTGCGTCTAAATTGTCTCAAGGTGCGGCACCAGTAATCAATAACTATATTACAGCAACTCCAAACATGGACATAAAGCAGCTCGCAAGAGAAGTTGGAATGGTTACAGCAAAGGCTGTATCTAGAGGCGGAAATAATAGAGGGTATAGTAATGGATCTCCACAGGTGGTAAATATATGACAACAGTATTCTTGCCAGTAGGCTCACTATTATATGTAGATACATCTGCTACAGATACGCCATCATGGCAAAAACTAACTGAGCATAATAGACAGCCAGCATCTATTCAGATTAACAGAATTGAAAAAACTCAAAGAACGTCTAATGGAACTATGAGAAAATTCTTTATTGCGGATAAGAAGAGCATCTCTGTTTCTTGGAACATGCTTCCTACATCATCAACAATGACAGTAGATGGCGGGTATGGCGCAAATGATATCCAAACATTTTATAATGGCTCAAAGGGGCAAGGCTCATTTAAGTTAAAGATATCTTATTCTCCAACAAGAGAAGAGATTATAGAAGTAATATTTAGTTCTTGTAGCTTTGATCTACTTAAAAGAAATGTAAAAGCTAAATCTGCAGATGCTGCCCAAGAATTTTGGGATGTAAGTATTTCTTTAGAGCAGGTATAAATGGCAGTCATAGTAGATCCAAAAGTTAAAGACATTTTTGAGAAGAATACAAGCATCTCTATGAATGTCGGCGCAACCATAGATATTAATTTAAATACGATGATTGATTGGGATAAAGTAACAACCCCAGTAACTGGAAATGCAGACACCGTAATTGGCGGCAGAACCCCATTTAAAAAGTTGTTCCCCATAGATACAGTAATTAAACCCAACAGACCACTTTTAGCGGGAGTAAAGTATGGTATTAGTGGAGATGTAACAGGTAATAGCTTTAGAGATCCTAAGACAACCCCATATCAGGTAAACTATAGAACATACTATCCATCTAAAGATAACTATTATAAGTATTGGGTCTCTCCAAAAGATACTAATGCTAACCTAACCATTGCTTATCCTAAGACCATTCCAGTAAATAAGGTAGTTGTTAAATTTGAAACATCTCACGCTACCCCCTCATCATGGACAATATCTGCAAACTCAGGAACTGTACTAAAGACTGGCACAGCAGTAAAACCATTTACTACAACAGTAGGTCTAGTTACAACTAAAAACTACGATGCAGGAACAGTTACCATCTATTACACTGGCACAACCTGGAGCCTACTAGAGTCAGATCTTAATTATAATTCTTTTGTAAATGTTACATCTCTTAACCTTACGGCGGTAAATCCAGGCGGGTGGATTGGAGTAATAGAGGTAGCACCACATATGGTAAAAGACCTATCAAATGATATTGTTTCTTTTGATATTGTAAAGGAACAAAATTCAAGTACAGAAGAACTTCTTCCTGTGGGATATTGCACAGCAAACTCCCTTGATCTTAATTTAGCAAAATATAATCAAACATCTCTTCAGTTTAAGGTATTTAATAAATATAACTTATCTGAAACAATTGATACTTCTAAAGTTTATTTAGTTAAGAATGCTGAAGTTGTTACATATATAAAGGTATACCATGCAGACGGAACATTTTCTGATTTAAAAGGCACATACTTTAAAGTTCCTCAAGGAACATTTTATTTAGACCGATGGGACATATCAGACATTGGGGATGTAAATATATTTGCCCTTGATGCTGCAAAAATATTGCAGGAGTCCGTATGCCCAGATATGGTATGCAACAATTACTCAGCTATTGCAATTATTAGAAGAATGTTAGATGCTGTAGGGTTTACAAACTATAATTTTAATTATACCGACTCAGATGGATCAATAATTGTTCCTACATACTGGTGGAGCTCATCTTCAAACAGCAATTCAAACGGTTCAGTAACAGTATGGGATAACCTTCAAGATCTGTGTAGAGATTCTCAAATTACAGCGTTAGTTGATGAGTATAATGTTCTTCAGTTTTATACAAGAGATTATTTATTTGATTCATCTAAAACCGCATCATGGGAGTTTAGACACGCAGCCTCTGGCACATTGCTTCCAAACATAATTGAATTATCTAAAAAAGAAATGCCATCAATTAACCAAATCAATATAAGATACAAAAGCGTGTCAATGGCAAAGTACGATAAAAGTTCTCATGAAATTCTTGAATTTACAGATGACTCTATAATGGCTGCAGCAATCCTGTTAAACATCCCAGAATCAGCAGACCCACTAATTACCCCACACGTTCCACACATCAATCATTATATGGGTCTACAACTTATTCAGGTCGGAGAGCAAGATGTTCTTGATCCTAGCACAGCAACATTTATTCCTTTTAACGGATACATCTTAATTGATTCTGAAGTAATTGAATATGATGCAATTGAATATATGTATAAAGATTCACTTACTGGGGTTATTAAATATGTAGACGTAAGCTCAAAATCAGATCTCTCTAGGTACCTAGGTTTGGCAGCAGTTTCTGTCGACAGCAATGCAACAACATACAAAACCTCTATGGCACCAACTAGTCGGTACAGAATTAAAACAAGAGGGGCATTTGGTACAAAGAAAGCAAATCATTATGCAGATCCAAAAAGCGAAGCAGCTGGATGGACTCCATACAAGGCGGTGACTTTTAAATAATGGGAGCCTGGGACGATTATAGAAGTAGTTATTCAGCAGCTGAAGCTCCTTTGCTTTTGTCTAACCCACTATTTGAAGTAGACACTACTAATTTTACTAGCACATCCACTGTAGTTGGCGGAGGATTAACATTTACTGCTCCCGCTGCAGTTTTAAGTATTAGAGGACAAGTTTATACAGATTATACATACACAACCTTAAAAGATAACATTGTAATTAACTCAATAGTTAACGGAGTTGGAGAATTTACAATTAGCGGATTAACTCCAGGCAAAACATATTACGCCAGGGCCATAGGGTACGCAGCGTCGTTAGGCACGGGACAATCGGGCTCATATAATTATTTTAGTTTTACAGTACCCGCTTATTCTTCAGATCTTTTTAATAGAACAGATACTCCAGAAGACACTTATGATGGAGAAGAAGTTCCAGCAGTAGTTCTTTTACCTGGTGAGTCAAGCAAAATTGCAATCAGTAAATCTTTATTTACTATTCATTCAGACAATAAAAATCCAAACGTTTATTGTGCAGCAGTAAAGAATACTGGTATTGAAACAACCTCAAACTATTACGCATTTGGTACTACCCTATACTTTAGACCAACCCTAGACAACTATATTCAATCAGGAGCATTTGGATTTTTTATTTCAGGGACATCTTCAAACGGGTACTTTATTAAAATTAAAACAACAGCAAGTGCTAAATCTAATGGAGATGAATTTTCAATAGGCAAAGTAGTAAAAAATTCCCAAAAAACAATTACTGATAGCCAGTCAGTTACTAACGCAAAGAACAATGTCGGATCAATTACTGCTGCGGTTCCATACAAAATAGATGTTAGGGTTAAGAAGACAAGCACTAAGGTGTTTATATCTGCATATATTAATGGGTTTAAGATAAGCGCAACAGATACTCATGTGTCTGCTACAAATACTATTTTGCCAAAAACTTCAAGCATATCTTTGGCCGTTAATATGGGAACGGTAAATTTTGATTACGTGTATGCAATTCCAATCACTGAATCTGAGTATAATAATTCTGAGCTAGAGAATATCTATGCAAATCAATTTGCACAGACATCCTTTAACTTGGCATACGGAGACATGTTTATCTCTGGATTAAGCGCAATAGACTCAAACACAGCTCAAAAATATGTTGAGGAGTTTGGATCTGTAGCAAGAGAAGTTAGACTCTTTTCTTCAAAGTACAAGGACTTAGAGCCAAAATTTCCTAAATACATGTATAACAACTTGAACACTTCTGTCACCGTGCTTGGATCTGATTTAACATCATTTTCAGCCACGGCATATGTATTAAACTCATCAGGAGTAACTAGCGACATATCTTCATCAGATGGCTCTAAGATTAGCGTACTTGGCAACTCGCTTATGAGAAGCGAAGATTTAATTTATTTTGATGAAGAAACAAATAAATATGAGGTAAAGGAACAGATGACAATGGACTCCGCATGGATTCAAAATCCAGGGGATGCTAAAAAGCTAAGTGATTGGATTAAAACTCAATGGAGTAAAAGGCAAAGAGTTATAGACATGACGGTATTGGCTAACCCAACAATTTCTGTAGGAGATATTATTGCAATAGATTACCCATATCAGGATTTAAATATCACAGATAAATTTGTTATAACAAATGTCAGACAGTCGTGGTCAGACGGATTGGAGACTACCGTAACAGCTAGATCGATCTATAGCTGACAAATGGTATAATAATAAAATGACAACAAAAAGACCTAACCCAATATTTGTTAAGCAGGGCGCAGACGTACTTGCGGACCTAGATGAAAGAGACGTCAGGATTGTTGGGGCAGACACTAAAAAAACATTTTTAAATAGTCTAGGTGGGTATTCTAACTATAGCAGCGGAAACTCATCAGGAGTTGTATCTGTTTTTGACGGTGCGGACTTTGGGGAATTAAATATATTAATGCCTCAACTAGGAGATATAAGTGTTGTTTCTCAGTCAATTAACTATACTACAACGCCTCCCACCGTCGACGTAGTCCTTAAAATAAAAAATTCTACTAAGCAAGTAGTAAAAGGAATATCTGCGAGGTTAACAAATTGATTACTAAATTTGGAAAAAGATTTATATCATCATCTTTAGCAGGAATGCCTGCCACTCAAACAAAAGACCTAGCCTTTGGTATCGACTCTACAGCAGTACAGGCAAATGGCAACGATACAAGACTAGGATTTGAATTTTACAGAGTCCCTGTTTCTTTTGGAAGCATTGATATTCAGACAGATGAATTTGGAGCCAGTACGTATTCGGTTGTCTATCAGGCAACTATCCCGCAAGATGTATCAGGAATAATTAAAGAAATTGGATTGTACCCAGGGGTTAAGTCTTCAGCTAATAACTATGACAGCAAGTTCATTGCAGATTTTGAAAACAATTTGATGTGGTTTAAATCAGATGACTCTAATCCAGAATTAGTAGCCCTTACAACATCAAGCATAAAGCCTAGAGTTGGTACATATTTTTCTAAGGTAGGGGTAAGTGCAAGTCAGTCACTAGAGTTTACATGCTCATACTCGGGCTTAGATCTTTCGGGATACACAGCAAGCGATTCTTTATCTCTTGCATATAATCAAGAGGATACTAATTTAGAGTCTATAGTATTTAAATTTTATAGCTCAGACTCTTCTTACTATTCAGCAACATTCACTGGAGCAGCTTCCGTAACAGAGCCAAATAAGATTGCCAAGGTCTTGTTTTCAACATTAACAGCAAACAATGGATTTGCAGATCTATCATCAATTATTAAAATTGGAGTTACGATAACTGCAAAATCAAGCGGGCAGGCAGTAGTATATCTTGATGCCTTAAGAATAGATGATGAAGATACATTCAATGCAAACTTTGGACTAATAAGCCGATCAGTATTATCTTCTCCAATAGAAAAGATTTCTGGCAAGCCAGTAGACGTAGAGTATAGAATTAATTTAGGTTTCTAACATGGCAGATAACGCAGACCTAAGTTTAACTGGCCAGGTAGACCCATCAGATAAAAACTATTATCTTGTTAAAATATCTAAACTACAGACAGACTTAAATTATACCGCTAAATTTCAGTGGTCCTTTCAAGAGCAAGCTTTAAATGATAAGGTAAAGTCGCTTTGGTCTAACGGATATCAATTCAAAACAATAAAGCTACCAACGCTACTCGCACCTAGATTTTTAAATACTGACTTATCATATTTTAATGGCGTACTTATAATTACATGGAACGGTTTAGATTCGGCAGGTAATCCGTATACTAAAGCATTTGATAGAATAAATGTTTATGTAAAAGATGAAACAGTAATTGGTGGAGTTTATAGACTTGTAGGTTCATTAAAGTCTGCAGGAACAGTTAGAGTTGCAGTCCCTCCAAGAGCGCATAGCGTAAAACTTACAGTAGTAGATGCCGAAGGCGTCGAGTCAGATTTTAGCGTATCTCAATTTGAAACACCAAAGCTTACCCCAAGTACGTTGCCTACTGGTGTTGTTGGTTCTTGGGTTGGAACAGATTTTAGAGTAGCATTTACACACAATCCAGACGAAGAGTTTTTTAGTTCATATAAGGTAAAGATAACTGCAGGTGGATCATCAAAAGTATTTGATGTAAAGGCAACCCCAAGCACAACCTCACAATCATTTACACTAAGCCTTTCTCAAAACAAGGCGGTCTTTGGGGTTCCACAAACAGCAATTAGTGGATCAGTAAGTGTTGTTAATATATATGGCAATGAAAGCACAGAGGTTTCTTTTTCTTCTTCATCATATGTTAATACCTTGCCAGCAGCTACAATTGTAGCAACAGCAATAAGTAATGGGTATAGCGTATCTTATACAACTCCAGCTGATACAACTTTTAATAAGATAGAAGTTGAAGAGGTTGAGTCTGCATCAGCAACCGCCCCAACAACAGGATATACAAAAGTATTTTCAGGATCTTCAAATCCAGCTATTGTTATTGTTCCAAATACAAATAAGAGATGGCTACGTGCAAGATTTATAGATAACATCGGCGCATATGGTTCATACGGGACTTCAGTATCAGTAACTCCAACAAACCCAGTCATAGCAGATACAGAAGGTCCTGACAATGTATCATCTGTTACAGCAACTGGAGGGCTAGATAGTACAGGCACGATAGGATTTAATGGTTACGCAGATATATCTTGGCCAGCAGTTACTGGTGGTGGTATAAGAGGTTACAGAATAAGATTTAGGCCAGTGACTGATCCTGTTTCTAGTTATTCTTACGCAGACTCCCCTGGAACTGGAACATCATATAGACTTGCAGCATTAGGGGCAGGATTAACTTATGAAATAGCGGTTGCAACATATGATGAATATAATAATACGTCTTCTTCTTACGTGTCATCTACGGCTAATGTTGTTGTTGGCGGGACGCCGTATATTGCAAGTACCGTAGACGTTACTGGATTTTTTAAAGCAAAAGCAAATGCTTCAGATGCAGACAGCACAGCATTTAAATTTGGATATGGAGTAGATACAGGAAAAAGAGGCCTAGTATTTAATCCAAATAACTATTGGTACATAGACTCAGCACAGTCAGCATCATTGAAGGTTGGCGGAGCAACAACAAACTATATAGAATGGAATGGGGCTTCATTTGTAATTGATGGTGACCTAAGAGCCAAAAAGGGTTCATTTAGCGGAAACATAAATATGGCAAGCGGTGCTTCTGTATATAGTGGAACAATCGGAGGCAACACGGTAACAGCTACTGGGGATACTGGTGGATCACTTACTAGCGCAGGGTATATACTTAACTCCTCTGGTATTACGTTTTCTAATGGTCTTGCATCTACAGCATTAAGACAAACAACTATTGATGCGGCTACTGGATTATTTACAACCAACTCTGCAAATATTGGTGGGTGGAATGTAGTTCCTTCCACAATTAGTAAAACTTCAAGCAATGGAACACTTACTCTTAATTCAGATACCGCACAAATTACAGCTACAAGCGCAACATATACTGCAGGAATAGCAACACCAAACACTAACGCCCCTACAGATATAGTTTTTTGGGCAGGCGGAACAAGAAGCACCGATGCTAATTTTTATGTAACTGCAAACGGAACAGTAACAATGAAGTCTGCAGTAATTACTGGATATGCTTCATCAGGTGATATCCCAGATGTTTCTGCATTTATTACTGCTGGCCAGGTTAACACAAATGTAACAAGCATTAGCGGAGGAGTGATAACAACAGGCATTATTAGAAATGCTACACAGTCGGGTCCAAGCAATGGGTCAGACTATTCTACATCTGGTATGGCAATTAATTTAGATAATGGAACAATAACAGCTAAGCAGTTTAGAGTAGATTCTAGCGGCAACGCATTTTTTCTTGGAACACTGTCTTCTGGGATATCACTATCTGCTCCAGCAATTACTGGCGGCAGCATCACTGGAGCAAGCGTAACAGTAACAGATTCAATTATATCAAGCGGTCTTCCTTCAGCGGCAGACTCTTCATTGTCTGAAAGCAATGATACAAATCAAGACACATCAACATCTTATGTAGGAAATGCAACCTTTAATCCAACTCTTAAGCTAGAAAATGGCAAGATATCTTCAAATAGCATTATGAGAATAGAAGGTGCAAGCTACACAGAAATTCTTTCTGGAGGAACTCAATCTGCAATGTTTGATTCTTCAAGATCAGCATTAAATTTTACAACAGGGCTATATTTAGGAAATCCAAATGCTTCATCTTCTGCTAACGTGCAAAACCATACAACCCCTTGGATCACTGTAGATGCCAGAATGCGTTTAAGAAAAGGCGCTCCGCTTACATATCCAGGCGGGACAACTGGAGCATATATTAGAAATATTTATATTAAACAAACAACAAGTACGCCATCCTCAACAACTGGGCATGTCGGAGACATTTTTATTACATACTAGGAATATAAATGCCAATATACGCTAAAGTCGGAACCAGTAGCTGGTCATCAAATGCCAAAAAGGTATGGGTTAAAGCATCTGACGGTTGGAAATCTGGAACTAAACTATTTGCAAAGACTATTGCTGGATGGGTGCAGATGTGGCCTGGAGATGCTCCAGCGTCAAGCTTAACAGACCCAATTGATATTAGACTCACTGGGTATAACGGAGCTAGAGCAACAAGCCCACAATCTATTAACACAGTGCTATACGGAAACGACGGAACAATAACTGGAGCAACTCCCATTACTGTCAATTCAAGAAGAATGAAAATTTCTGAAGACAATACAGGTAATACAACCAGATATCAACTAGAGACTACAGATGTTTATAACTTGACTAGCAACTCTGAAACAGATATTGGCTTCAAAAGATATATGGCTGACGGATGGTGGCTATTCTATGAGCTTGTAGCATCTAACGTATGGTCTGCATATCCACCAGGAACAACATTGTATTCGCCAGCAATTAAAATTATAAGACAAGCACCTACATTTAGTGCAAGCTCACCATCATTAACAGGAGATTATACTTCTACAAATCCATTGCTTACTTTAAATTTTTCATTTAGCGACACATGGTGGAAAGCGGCAGATCTTTCAAGATCATATATTAGATGGTGGCAAAATACTTCCAAGTCCCCTGGAGGTACAGTTTTAAGCACAACTTACATTGATGATATATCTTTTCTTTCAAGTACAAGAAGCGGCTCATACAGTGAATATAATGGAACTGGAACAACTATTAGTGGATCAGATTATTATACTGCAATGGGAGGAATCCCTGCAGGTCAGTATATAATAGGAGAAGTTGTCTTGGTTAATTCATATACAGATCATACTGGGTCACCAATAACTGCATTTGCATCTTCAGGAGATAAACCATCAGTAATTGCATTATCTGTAATAGATGATAATGGGAATGGAGTTGTTGACAACCAATCATCTCCAAGAATTATTTCAGATGGGTACCTAAATTTTGTAGCAACAGTTCAAGATGCTTCGGCATCTACTTACTATTTACTCGAGCCAAGAATTTATAATAATTTTAACGGTAGCTACTATGAATTCAATAGCACTACTGTAATTGGAAGCACTTCATTTCCAACCGACCTTACCCCAACATCTACTTCATTAAATGGAACTACGGCAACAGTAACTTGGAGAATTTTTATTAATGCAGACACGCTGGCCGCTATTGGCACACCAACGTATTCTGGAGGCCAACCAAGATTTGAATTTGAATTTAGGGTAAGCGCAAGAGCATCTTCATCCTCAACAAATGCTTCCGCGTCTTACTTTACTGGCATAGCATCTTTAGGAGCAGATAGTGTGTATATGCAAGGACTTGATGCGCCAGCTATGGTTAGTCGTCACCCATCATCCGCAATGACATTAAATGTAAGTTCAAGCTCAGTATCTTTGGGGTCTTCGGTGACATTCTCTGGTACAACAAATAGTTATCCATCTGGGGGATCATCTTTCCCAAGAAGATACATAATAGATTTTGGAGACGGGACAGATAGCGGATGGCAGTATTTTGCAACTGGAACAAGTAACCCAAGTTTTTCTGGAATAAGCAAAACATATTCTAGTACAGGAAGCTATACGGCTGTATTAAAATGGGAACCACAGGGTGATCCGACAAGAAGCACAAGAGCTCGGTCTATTACTGTTGCAGGCGCAGCACCAGTTTTAGTAACTTCTCCAGTAAACACAAATACAAGTGGCACACGTAATTTTTCAGTAACCACTGGTTCTTGGAATAATTCACCCACTAGCTACTCATATCAATGGAAAGCTTTTACATATGTCCCATATCCTCCATATACAAGCACTATAAACGTCGGAACAAATTCTAGCTCATATTCAGGTATTTCTGCCTATGACAACTATAGTATATATTGTGATGTCACCGCCACTAATACTGGAGGATCAACAACAGCAACCTCAAACTCCATAACACAAGTTGCCCCAGGAGTAGCCCCTAGCGGTGGAGGTGTAACGCTAACACCGACGGGGACACAAATGGCAAGAACAACTATTTCTGCAAACGTAACTGCAATGTCTGGTACTGAGCCAATAACATATACAACAACTATACGCAAGGCTACTGGCTCTAGTCCAACAGGCACTGGAACAGTGACATCTTCTGCAGGATTAACAAACCCTGGAACTGGAACTGGTAATGCAGTTGCTCAGCATAAAATTACAGATGGAGAAGCATCTGGCACCCCAGATCAATTTAAAGCATATACCGTTGGAACAAATGATTATGGTAGTTTTACAGTAGGATCTAATACAGTTATATCTACACCTTATGTTGCTACACAATATACAGTAACTTGGAATGCAAATGGTGGAACTGGTGGAACTACAACAACACTAGATGAAGGCTTAGCACACTCAGCTCCAGCCGCAACAAGATCAGGTTATACTCTTTCAAATTGGAGAAATCCCCAAACTGGAGGAGACCCCACATTTGTAAGTGCAGGTGGCACATATACCCCAACTGCTAATATAACATTTTGGGCTCAGTGGACTGCCGTTGTGGTATCAGCACCATCTGGAGGTACTGCAACCTCAACTCCATCAACGGGCACTGCTGGAACAACAACCTATGTTGGTTCTACATCAGGATGGTCTGGCTCACCAACTTCGTACTCATACTCTTGGCAATATTTTTCTCAGAGTTCATTTAGTTGGGTGGCATATTCTTCAGGAACTAATTTCTCGCCACCAGCAAACATAAACACTTCATACCCAAACTACGGTTGGCAGTTATCTGTTGGAGCAACAAACTCAGGAGGCACCACCTACGCAACAACATCTATTACAGTTTCAAATCCAACAGTTGTTACCGCTCCATCTACACCTACTGGTGTTACACTAAGTGGAAGTGGAGCTGTAAGTTGGGATGCAGTTTCTGGGGCGGATAGCTATGAAGTACAAACATATACAGATCGGACAGGAAGTCCAGCAAATACTACTAACCGACTTGGACCGTATGTTGCTACAGGAATAACTGGAACCTCTTACCAGCTTAGTGCTACAGATAACTATGCATCTCCAAATAACTGGGCAAGAGTTCAAGTAAGAGCTAGAAATTCGGGCGGAGTTTCAACATATAGCGCATGGGTGCCATCAAGCACCACGTACACCTAGGAGAACATATGATTACTAATGAAGAAAAAATAGATGTTATAAACAATAGGCTGGACAACCTAGAGTTTGTAATGAATTCATTTATTGACCATGCAGAAGAGTTTAAGGATAAGTATTCTTTAGAGGAGGAGCTCCTGAACTGTAATTCTAGAAAAAATGCATTATTGCAGGAGTTATCCGACCTGGAAGCCTTAATTTAAAAGACCTTGACTAATCAAGGTTAAATGATATAATATGAAAGGAGGTAAACAATGACTATTGAATTAACAAACGAAGAAAAGCTAAGCATTGTAAATCAGCACATCAAGTCAGTAGATTACGGTATCTACGGACTACAGCTAGATTTAATGGAAGCTCAAGCAATTGACACCCCAGATCCAATACAGGTTTCATCCACAAGTGGAAGAATTGCTTCTGCTAATGCTAGAAGAGCAGTATTAGTTGAAGAAAGAGATTCTTTAACTGCAGAATAAGAATAGGATAAACGATGGCAGAAAAAGCAGAACTTGTCATATTAGCCTTGCAACAAAGAATTGGTGAGATTGTCTCAAACTATGAGACACAAATTGCTATTTTACGTGCAGACTACACAAAAGCTTTAGAGCAAATTGATAATACAAAAAGAGAAGCGGATGCTAAATTTGAAGCAGCAGAAGCCTATTCAGAAGAACTTGAATCATTAGGAGAGTAAATGGCTGATTTTAATTTAACATTTGACGACAATGCGCCAATTGACGCAACTAAATTGAGGCAGCTTGTCTCTTATTTAAATGAAGTTAATACTAGGGCGTTGCAGATCCCAGACACACAGGGTCTAGTAAATTCAACTCTCTCTGCAAAGATGACATCTGGCACACAAAGTGTGACTCCAGGAGATGTTGCTTTAAAAAAGCCAGTATTTAAATCAGTTCAGTTTTCACCAGCATTAACAAGCAACCCTTCTTCTGTTCAAGTAACAATTGAAAAAAATTCAGATGAAGGAGATTTTGTTTATCACATTAAAAATGTAGATAAAAATGGATTTGAGATTGTTTTTAACGCCGTGCAAGGTCAATCAAGCACAGCAGGCACAAAGATAGGTACTGTAAAGGTGCACTATTTTGCTATGGCTGGCTCCAACTAGCCCCTTGACAAGCTAAGCTAATATGTTACAATTACTGTAACATCAAAGTCACGTACCCGTGACTTTTTTACATATTAAGGTAGAAAATGAGCAACGATTTAAAATGGATGCTTTCATCCGATCAGCAGTTCCCGTATCAAGATGATAAGATGATAGCCCTGTGGTTTAAGGTTATGAAATGGTTTAAGCCAGATGTTGTTGACTACCTAGGAGACACAGACGATCAAGCCTGTTATAGCAAGTATACAGAAGGAAGATCCGCAGAGTTTTTAAACTATCATAAAAATGATAGCAAAGATCTTATTGTTCCAATGATGCGACATGAAGCAAAAGGAGCAAGAGATTTTTACGCAAAGACAAGAGAGATGCTTCCAGATGCACAACTTTTTTCAGCGCTAGGAAACCACGACATACGAGTATTTAATTACGTAGACGCAAAGCTTCCTGACTATATTACCGAAGTTACACCAGAGTCACTCTGGAGTTTAGACTCATTGGGATACGAGTATATTTATTATAATGAATTACCAAAGCGTCGCTTTGGAGATATTCATGTTCACCACGGACTTTCAGTTGCAGCAGGTGGTGCGGTAAGAAAAGATATGGAAGACCTACAGGTTTCTCTTATTCGTGGGCACTCACATAGAATTGCTTCACATATGGTAACATATGAACTTAGAAACAGTGGCGAAGGAGAGACCCTTCGTGGGTATGAAATTGGACACATGTGTGATGAAAAGAGTGATGGAATGAAGTATAGCCAGCACCATGATTGGCAAAAGGGATTTGCTGTTGCCCATATTGTAAATGATTATCCTCATATTCAAATGATTCATATTGCACCAGACTACTCTTGCGTGGTTGATGGAAAGGTATTTACTTTATAATGTGGTGTGGAAAATGTGGTGGTAGAGTTTTTGTAGATAGAGTATTTTCACAAAAACTGCACGTAGAGCTGTTCTGCATTCTATGCGGGAAAAGAAATATGATTAACAAAGAGACGAGTGCTTTCGGGAAATGGTTAGACAAAAGAGAAACCAGAAACTCAAAAAACTACGGTATTTCTTCTTAAACGATAAGATACATAAGGTGATTAAATCATCTAGATCTAAGGATGAGATAGTTGCTTGGTGTTACCCAGATAAAAAAAGAGTAATGTATTCTTATTCTCAAGTTGAAAAGTATATGGGTAAAGCTTACGCAATGAGGGACGTTTCTGCATTACTAAATAAGCATACGGTTACTTTGCACGATTATATTTTGGAGGGCAAGATAAAAGCTCCTCAAAAAATATATCCTATAGGGGATCCAGACAATAAGAATTGGTCTAAGTATATGTTTTGTGAGAAAGATATATTAGAGTTACATGAGTTTATATTAGATTCAGGACACTCTGGAAATATACCTTCAAGAACAGAGCTTCTGGGTCTTCTCAAACATAACATTATATTGTATACTAAGACAGACAGCGGGTTCATCCCCGTATGGAAGGCGGAGTAATGACATTCAATGCTCAGTATACCCTTGAAACGGGAGCAGCAAAGAAGCGTAAAAGAGAAGAAGAGGTTGCTTACTGGAACTCATTGAATGGTCCAGTGGTAATAAAGAATTCTAAAGGTGATGACGATGGCGAGTAGTCGTATTGTGATTTGCCCAATTTGTAATAAGGAATTAGAAGTTAGATCAGATTTTGCCCACATGACATTATCTAACCATACAAATAAGGAGCATAAGTGACAACGAGAGTTAAGGTGGACCTATCGTTCACACGAAATCTAGGTAATTATGAAAGCATTAAGATTGGCGTAGGCGTTGAAGATGATCTTCGAGACGGAGAGAATGTAGATACAGCCACAGAGAGAGTCTATAAGTTTGTTGAAGATAAGCTTATTGAAAAGACTCGTGAGGTGGAAGAAGAATTAAAACGTGGCAAATGAGAAAGAGCCATACGTTCTAATTGGGTTGTACCTATCTTTATACAAAGAGAAGTATAACAAGTCGCTTACTGTAAACAAGTTTAGAGAGAAGTGGGCTATGAATGATGTTATAGAGAGTGTTGGATTCCAACGTGCTCAGGAGCTTTTGATATACTATTTTTCTACCAACAAGCAGGGGCACCCATTAAATTTCTTCTATAACAACTTTGACAGAATTGATGCATTAAATAAAGAAATTAAGAAAGACAAGTTTAACCGTAGCATTCTATTGAATGAGACTAAGAAGATGGTGGAGGGCGAAGAGTGAATACAGAAGCAACATTAATCTCTGCTGTATGTAAGAATAAAGATATCAGCACTCTGCTTGCAGATAATGTAGACGATCTATTTACATCGCACAGAGACATTTGGGAAAGCCTTAAGTCATACTACTATAAGTTTAAAGCAGTGCCAGAAGCAGGCGTTCTTATGGAGCGACATAAAGACTTTGAGCCAGTAGAGGCCAAGGCAGAGACTGGTTATTACCTAGACATATTGAAGAATGAGTTTATCTCAAACAAGCTTAAGACAATTATTATGCGTGGCGGATCTGCTCTAAAAGAAGATGCAGCATCTAGAGTTCTTGCACAAATGCAAAGCGACCTTGCTGGACTAAGCCGTTACACAAACAACGTAAGAGACTTAGATATTATTGATGTTGAAAATGCTGCACGACATTATCAGGCAGTTAAAGAGCGTTCATCTGTAATGGGCGGAGCCCCAGGAATCCTAACTGGGTTTGAAGCAATTGATAAAGCATATCCAACGGGGATGGCCCCAGGACATTTAATTGTTGCAATTGGTTGGCCAGGAAAAGGAAAGACATGGTTTACTTCCTACCTAGCTTGTAAAGCTTGGGAGCAAGGATTTAAGCCAATGATTGTATCTCTTGAAATGTCTCCAGAAAATATGCGTGACCGTATCTTTACAATGCTAGGCTCTGGTATATTCCGTGCAAGCGATTTGTCAAAGGGTGACATTAACATTGATGATTTCCGCAGTTGGGGAAACAAAAAATTTGAGGGCAAGAATAGCTTTGTATTAATTTCAAATGAGGGGGCATCAGAAGTTACTCCTGCAACTATTCAAGGTAAGATAGATCAGCATAAGCCTGACTTAGTTATTCTAGATTATCATCAGCTATTTAATGATAACAAGAGAAGCAATTCTGAAGTTGAAAGAAACCGAAATGTTTCTCGTGAATTTAAGATGCTTGCAGTGTCTAATAATATTCCTATCATTGATATTACTGCTGCAACAGCAGATGATATTTCTGATCAAGACAATCCGCCTATGATGAGCCAAGTTGCTTGGTCTAAGGCGATTGAGTATGATGCTGATATGGCTTTGGCTGTTCACAGATACCCACAAACTAATATGATTGAAATTGTCTCACGAAAGAATAGACACGGTCATGATTTTAATTTCTATCTAGACTGGGACTGTCTCTTATACACATCTCCGAGCCCACGAGACAGGCAGAAATCTCGTATG
>ENA-OSIY01000583-OSIY01000583.1-marine-metagenome-genome-assembly--contig:-NODE-583-length-20405-cov-18.311983_pt1 | contig 20405 bp, 17 predicted proteins | sample MGYA00237884_ERZ534233 | MGnify/ENA primary metagenome ERZ534233 (study PRJEB26412, sample SAMN06343840) | marine metagenome | isolation source: estuarine water | place: USA: Columbia River Estuary... | reverse complement strand
GCGTTTGTAGCAGTAATATTACCAGATGGCGTTACAGTAGTAGCCTGTGCTGTATTGCCAAGACTAACTACAATTGGTGTACTACTAATACCAACGGAAGTGGTATTGCCTGTAATTGATAGCTTAGTGATAGCCATTACCGTGTAACCTCACGAGTTACTTTAGCCTTGCCTTGCAGTATTCTAGTTACAGTATCATTGCCTGTATGAAATATTTCTACATCATAAACATACTTACCTGATGTTATATCGTCAGTAGTAGTATGAGCCATTTCCAACTTAACAGTGCTATCAGTAATAGATGCTGTAAAATTATGCACTGTGCCTGATTCATAATTAGGGCGCATAGATGCTCTAGCTGTATAACCAGTTAGAACCATGGGAGAGCCATCCTCTTCTATCGCAATAGAGATTTCAAAGTCTGAACCCTGATCAATTACTAAATCGTACTGTGCTGCTGGCATATTATTCTCCGAACTGAATATACAGATTATATCATTATATGGCTTTCGACATTTACATTGTTGATATGATAAATGCCAACAATTCAGTATAACGAACCGACCTAGTAGTCACTTCAGTTGCACTATCAGGCGCATTTTCTTCAGACTCGTATGTAGTGCGCTCTACAAATTCAGGAATAGTTCTAGTTTGAGTCATATCGTTCTCATCCTGATACTCTTCTTCTTGTGCCGGGATTGTCTCTTCTTTCCACCAATAAGTATCTTGGCAGAACATACCATAACGAGAAGCATCAAGCCCCTCAGCAGTAAAAGCATCTTCTAGCTCTTGAGCAATAATACCAATATGGATGCGAGCATCATCACCTTTCTCTTCAACAGAGCTAATCAATCGATATTTACGGATTAGGCTTTTACAGGCTTGTGCTACTCTTTGCTCTGCATCTGTTAGCTCTTCGATATCTTGTTTAAGACTTCTATCAGAGCCAGTGGTAACGCCATTAGTTATGTAAGCATCATCAAACCTAGCAGAAGCACTTCCAAGAGCAACAGCGTTGTCATAGTTTTGCCCAGTATATTGACATGGAGTTATTGCGTTAAAATTAAAAGCAAGACCTGCTGACCCTGAACCATGTCTTGCATTATGCAAATACATATATCCATTAGATGAAGCGGCATTACTTCCTATGTAACCTATGCTAGGAGTGTAATACTGATGACCAGCAGAAAGTTTAAGTTGAACACCATAAGTGCTAGTAGAAGGGTTATACAATTGAACGCTATTGTTTGTAAAAGAACCATTTGATGTGATTGTTCTGTTAAAAATGTTTTCATTAACTTTAAACTGTGTATTGTAACTACCAATGAGAGCCCTTAAGTCTCTATTTTGCGTGTTAGTTCCTGCAAAAAACTGAAAGCTATTACCATAGTTGTAAATTCCTCCACCATTAGCCAACATATTAATAAATAAGTCATCTTGGGATATAAGACATTGTGCGTATGTAGAAAATTTCAATGAGCCATTGTTTGGTATAGTTGTTGTAACCGGGTTTAGATTAGTTACAGTTAATCCACTAGAACTATGCTCTGATATAGTATTGCCACCAATTTTAGTGTATATCCTTGTTTGCCCAGAAATTATCCCATCATAACCAGAGGCATTCATCTCTATGCGACCATTTTCAAAAGTAATCTTATTAGTGCCAGAAAAATTGATAGTAGATGTAACGTCAGCAGCATTATTAAAATCTGTTCGCATTGTCTCAAAGCCGCCAACAGTTGTGCCGTCATGCACATGAACGCTTTTATTAGTAGTGTTGACAGAAAGCTCGCCATCTAATCCAGTGAAGGTATTGTGGTTAGAATCTGTGCCTCTTCTTCTCTTTAACGCTGTAGTCATTTTTTACCTCGGCTCATCGGGAATATTTACATTCATCATGTCAGTTTCATTTTCATAGGTATCTGGCAAATCTCTTAATTGTTGCCTATATTCAGAATATCTTTGTTTTAATTCGTTAGATATAGGTGAATCAGGCATTTGTGTCCAATCACTTTCTTGCAAATATTTATCGCGCAATTCTCTTAATTCATTGCGAAATAATTGTCTTTTGTCAGCATCTGTCATCTCGTCATCATCTAAATCTAAATCAGATATAACGCCATTAATTATTTGTTTATTTGGCTCACTGCAATATCCCTCAACTATAAACTCACCATCTTCAGGGATACTGTCAAACACCTCTTCTTGGCACATACCTGTACGCAATATACGACCGCTTGCATTATGTACAATATACGTTTTCATTTTTTTAGCTCCAATGCTCTGAATACAGTATCTTTAATAACGATTGTTCCATCATCACTATCACGAGTTGGTCTGTTTAACTGTAGCTGGCTGTAACGAATTTTATATGTTTGACTTCCAGCAGGAGGGTTAGGGTCAACATATGTATAATCGATTCTACAAGTACTTCGATCTAATGCATTGTCTCTATGGGATGTTGAATTATATAAATTAAAATCTGCTCCCCTTAGTCCATTACGCGTATCAACAATAGATTGGGCAATTACAGTTGTTCCTCGCATGACTTCTAAAAAGGCATATTGTGAGGTATCTGAATTTCTTGCAAAACCAACCTTAACTGCAGATATAAATTTAGTGTGAAAATCTAAAAATATAGGCGAACCCGCAACAACACTTAAAGTTACAGATGCTAAATCTTGCGTGAATCTTTGACCGCCTACAATAAATGTAGAGTAATTATGACCGCTATAACTAAAATAACCTCTTCCTATACCATTCCAATTATTAATCTTAAATTTCTGCGAGGTCGCAGTTAAGCTATGAGCAGAAACAGTTACAGCATTGTTAGCAATCTTAATTGTATCAACTTCGAGATTACCAATTTTTGCGCTAGTAATTACGGCATTGCCTATCTTGGCATTTGTTATAGCACCATTAGCTATTTTAGCGTTTGTAATAACACCATCAGTAATTTGAGCAGCTGTCGTAATTACACCAGAAGCAGCTATCAGACCAGCAGTTATTTGGTTAGCACCAATATCGCCTGCCTGTATTGTTCCTGCTGCAATGTGACTACTAGTGATAATCCCAGAATCAATTGCATCAGCAGTAATTGCTCCTGCAGCTAACGCTCCTGTTGTAACAGAGTCTGCGGCTAGTTCAGAAGCAGTGATTGCATTAGCAGCAATATTGCTAGCAGTAATAGTGTTAGCAGCTATCTTTACAGAGGTAATAGCGTTGGCAGCTATGGTATTTGATGTAACAGCATTTGCAGCAATCTTATCCGCGGTAATTGCATCAGCAGCTATCTTCGCGGCAGTAATTGCCCCTGCATCGATCTTATTAGCAGTTACAGCATTTGCGTCTATCTTAGCAGCAGTAACCGCATTACTCGCTATCTTATCTGCTTGTATAGCACCATCGACAATTAGTTCTGCGGTAGCCGCCTCTTCTAATCGCAAGTCTTGACAGTAATAGTGACCAACAAATCCATTGCCATCCTGTAAATCAGCACTGCTACGATAATTCAGCAACACTATAGGCTTCATATATACAGCAGTCGCTTCAAACTCATGATCTGTACCATTGCCAAACTGATAACTATAATCTATCCAAGCCGTGCTGCTTGGCGTATGCGCTGCAAGTAAATATCTCCACTGAGTTCCCCCGTTAGGGTTGACAATATTTACGCCATCTTTTGTGAATAAACCTACACCTAAATAAATTCTACCATTTGTGCCGCCATCTCCTTTTTTGATCTTAGCGTGTACTCGGTAAGTTTTGTTATGATCAAATGGTATTAACTCTGCGCTATTTACCCAAGCTCTATTGCCAGCTTTGTTTCGCAAAGCATACTTACCCACTTGAGGGCCAACAAGCTCGTAAAACTGAGAAGTTGCGTCATTAAAATAATCAATCCATGATGCAGGATCATTGAATAAAGGATCGTTATTTAGCGCAGAACCTGCCCCGGATAATACCATCTTACTAGCAGTAATAGTGTTTGCGTCTATCTTATCGCCCGTTATCGCACCTGCATTAATCTGCTCTGCATTGACAGCCCCTGCGGCTATTTCATTTGCCGTAATAGCATCTGCAGCAATCTGAGAAGAGGTTATAGTATTAGCAGCTATTTGTCCTGCTGTAACAGCCCCTGCACTAATTTTAGCTGTAGTGACTGCTCCTGCATTGATTTTGTCAGCAGTGACCGCGCTTGCGTTAATTTTATCTGCTGTAACGGCATTAGCTTCTATCTTGTTAGCAGTAACTGCATCAGTTGCAATCTTACCAGCAGTGATTGCATTAGCATTAATCTTTACGCTTGTAATAGCATTTGATGCTATTTCATTAGCAGTAACAGCCTGTGCATTAATCTTTTCTGAAGTAATCGCATTGGCGGCTATGGTATCTGCTGTAACTGCACTAGCAGCTATCTTGCCAGCAGTGACCGCATCAGCAGCAATTTTAGAAGAGGTAATCGCGCCACTGTTTATTTTTCCTGCCGTAATTGCATTAGCATTCACCTTATCACTAGTTACAGCGTTAGCACCAATCTCATTAGCAGTGACTGCTCCTGCATTTATCTTAGCCGTTGTTACTGCATTAGCCTCTATTTCATCAGCCGTTACAGCCCCAGCATTTATCTTAGCAGTGGTTACTGCGTTAGCTATTATCTTGTCTGAGGTTACTGCATCAGCAGCTATCTCAGAAGCAGTTATAGCATTAGCATCTATTTTTGCAGTTGTGATTGCGTTGGCAGCTATTTGACCAGCAGTTACTGCCTCGGCATCTATTTTTGCTGTAGTAATTGCGCCATCAACAATAAGTGATGCAGGGGTCATTTCTTCAATACGTAAGTCCTGTGCATACCAATGTCCTGCACGAGTAATTCCGTTTGCAGTGTCAGATGCAGTTAAATGACTAAGTATTAACAATGGGCGCATTGTTTTAGCGTTCGATGGGAAATCATTAGCTGTTCCTGCACCAAACTCTGCTGAATATTCAATCCAAGTATGATCTGTATCTTTGACACTAAAAGCCGCATCATATGACCAGTACGATCCATCACCAGCTATCTTTGTGTTATTTTCATCTCTTAAATCTACACCAACATATAATCTTCCAGTATTATTAGTGCTTTCAGAAGCAAAGCATCTGACTCTGTATGTCTTGTTAAAATCAACTGGAATTAAATCTACGCTACTAACTACACTTTGCTGACCTGTTGCATTTCTTATTCCGTTATTGCCGACCACGCCCTCACTTGGAGCTAAATCACCAGCTTGAGTTAGGTCATCTATGAAAGTTGCATTTCCATTCCAAGAGTCAGAATCTTTAAATAACGGATCATCATTTAAACATGAGCCAGACCCAGCTAATACCATCTTGCTTGCAGTTATTGCGTTAGCAGCAACTTTGTCGCTTGTGATTGCTTCTGCTGTAATTTTAGCTGAAGTAATTGCTTCTGCATCTATTTTTGCAGTAGTAACAGCATTTGCGGATATTTCGTTAGCAGTAACTGCTCCTGCGTCAATCTTTGCTGTAGTTATTGCCCCGGCATTAATCTTCGCAGTAACCACGGCATTATCTGATATCTTTGTCGCAGTGATAGCACTTGCAGCAATCGCATCAGAAGTTACTGCATCAATTGCTATTTTAGCAGAGGTCACTGCATCTGTGGCGATCTTAGCAGCTACAATCGCGCTGTCACCTACTTTATTTGCTGTTACAGAACTATCAGCTATTTCTGTTTCAGTGATTGCCCCAGCAGCAATGACATCGCTAGTCACAGCATTATTAGCTAATTTTGCTGTCGTTACAGCATCCGCACCTATTTCTGTTTCAGTAATTGCACCAGCAGCTATCAGATCAGTCGTAATGGCATCATTTGCTATCTTAGCAGTAGTTACTGCATCTTCACCGATCTTAGACGCAGTAATTGCAGCATCAGCAATCTTGTCAGCATCCACGGCAGTGTCAGCTATCTTAACATTAGTAATAGCACCAGCAGCTACAATATCTGCGGTAACTGCTTCTAGTGCTAACTTGCTAGTTTCTACTGCTAGGTCTGCTATTTTAACTGCTGATACAGCATCATCCGCAATCTTAGTGCCATCTATAGCCGCGGCAGCAATTACATCACCCTGAATAGCATCTACAGCTATCTTAGCGTTTGAAATGGCATCATCTTGTATCTGTGGGCCAGACACTTGACCAGATAGGTCAGTAGTAGAAACAGAAGATGTCCATTCTGTTCCATTATATCTATACAGCTTGTTATCAGTAGTTAGGAATACTTGTCTACCGGGCCATAAATCCTCTGCAGCTGTTGGCAATGTACTAACCACCTTTGGCGGCATTAGGTCTTGAGAGAAGTTAACCTCTGCTACTTCACCAACTAAATCTACTGTAGGGACAGCAGTAGTAAACTCAGGAACAGAACTGTCATATCTGTACAGCTTTTCATCAGTTGTTAAAAATAGCACTAATGGGCCAGTGTATCCTGCAGCTGTTGGCAAACTGTTAACAATAGATACAGGCTCAATTGAACTGGCAAAAGACGCAGCTGTTACTGATGCTTCTGTGATAGAGAAAATATCATCTGACCAAGCTGAACCTGTCCATCTGTATAAGGAATTATTAGTTGTGTCGTATTTAATTTGACCTACGAAGTCACCACTTGCAGGAAGTGTAGCTACTGGCTCAATCCCATAAGCACCTGCTTCAGCAAATAAGTTAGTAACAGAATCACTAAAGGCATCACTGTCTACAAACAAGGTTGTACCTTGTACAGTGCTAGAAAAACCAGATACGTTGCCAGAAAAGTCTACAGACTTTAGATGATAATATCGCGTTACGTCATAATCTAAACCTGTTCTCGTATAGCTATCACCGCTTGCTATAGCTATCTTGCTTGCCGCCGCAGAAGTGCCAATTAATCCCTCCCACACTTCAACGTGAGAATAATCATGCTCTACTGGTCTTTCCCAACTGATAGTAATTTCTTTTAATCCACCTGCAGCAGCAACGCTATTAGGTATTGATGGTGGCGTTGTATCGCCAGCTACTAAAGCAGATAAATCAACAAAGCTTGATCGAACACCTAGATCATTAATAGACCGTACTCGTACATTGTAATTAATATCTGGCACAGTTCCTGTAATTACAAACTGTGTAGAGTTAACTATTACGCTAGTGTATGAAACCTCGCCAGTTGTCGCGGCATCTGTCACGTTTCCGTAATCTACTGTTACACCTGCGTTATCTGTTATTAGTCCATAGTCAGGGTTTTCAGTGTGCGAGTCTTCAATAAACCCGTGATCTAATATTGCGGATTCTCGCTTGTACTGAAACTCGTACTTTTGCACAAAAGAATCAGTTGGGGCTGTCCAGTTAAAGGTCAGTGACGGAATAACAGAGCCGTCTCCAGAAACAGCCGTGGAATTAGTGGATGTTAAGTTAGTCGGTGGAGATACTGAAAACGGGTTAGGCAGATTGGTATCTGGGTATGTCTTCTGCACCGCAGATTCATCATAAGCATATATGGAAGAGTCATACTCAATAGCTAAAATATTTGCTGTCATATCTGAATTTAGAGTTATCTCTTCGACCTGAAATAGCTTGTCACCCCAATCTGGTGTCGGGTGATTAACTGTTATTACGTCTGCAATGTTTAGCTCTAAACCGCTACTGTCAGTTTGAAATGTAACGCGCAAATGATTTCGTGAGCGTTCAGTAATAATGCGAGCAAAGTCTCTAGCGATGTAATAGTCAGTACAAGCTTTAAGCTCTACAGTCTCTTGTAGTCGCTCGTCATTATTTTCTTCTAAGTAGGTTTCATCTTCTGTCGAACCAGCGTCAGGGTAAGCCGCTTGATCAGGTTGATAGTCAATGTCTGCATTAGCAAACTTAACCATATTTCTGTTTTGAGTGGTACTCTTGTCTCCGCCCTTTATGTTTATACCGCCAAGTATATTGTCGGTGTTAAATGTTTTAACGCTACTGCTTGCGCTGTCTATCTTTAGTGAATACTTACCATTACTAAACGGCAAGAAGCCTCGGCAACTAGCTAATATATCTCTAACATTGTCTATGATTTTCTCTTCAGGCTTAAGTACATAGTTACACTGAAAAATCTTTATGTCACTTCCACCGCTGTAAGGCGTAACCTCAAACTGATCACAATCATTTGCCGCGGTAGAAATAGAAGCTTGGTCAATTACAGCTGGTAGCAAGCCTTTACCGTATCGTGTATTAGTCAAGTAATCGTACAGACAAAGAGCAGGATTGTTCGAGAATACTGTTTGCTGAGTTCTTGGGTCATACAGCTTTCTTCCTTGAACCACGGCAGTAATATTAGGAATGCCATTCCATGCATCCTGATCGTACTTTAGGCGTAGAGCAATGTAAGCAACGCCTTTTAGCTGGTGGCTAGATGTCCAGCCAGGTGCTTCCTGTAATAGGCTGTCAGCAGCTTGATTGTCCGTGCCAAGATGTACGTTATAGTCTATAAGATTATCAAATCTAGTGTCGCTTGAATCGATATCGTCAAACTTTAAGTCGGTAATGCTTTCTACCTCGCCCTCTGACAGCACTAAGGCAATGTATAAGTATTCGTTCTCGTCACCACCAGACACATCTTTAGTGCTTATAAATACTCTAGTGCCACCAACACGCCTTGTGCCATAAACAACTGGGATGAAGTCTATATTGCTGTTTTTATTTATTAAAACGCCTTTAGCAGCATCCTCAGCATCCCGCATCGCCTGTTTAGCTTTCTTATGTGCGCTATAAGAAACAGCTGCTGTTACTGCGGCAATAATCCAACCCCAAATCATGCTTTACCCCACTTAATGTCATCTATAGTTTTAGCGGCAAACTCAAATCCCTCGTCACCGGGGAAGTGTAGTTGCTGTGAATTGTGATTTGTTCTTCTGCCGTTTTGCTTCTCAAAGTCTGCCCAGTGAGATTTGCACTCTACAGTAACTTCGCTAGTGGAATTAGTGTCTGTGATAGAAAACCCAGTTACCTGACCCTTAAAATAGGTGAAGCTCCCAGTAATTACATTGCTGTCATTTAACACGCATCTTTTGATATCTACGGGCAAGCCAATATAATCATTAGAAAGCATATAGCTAACCATGACCTGACTAACTCCGCTAAAGGTTATATCTACGCCTCCGACAGATATGTCTGATGATTCAGATACTTCGCCAAAAGAAAGTATTGTGTCTGAACTGGTATAAGTATTAGCAGAATCAAACACAATATCTTTATCGTGATCTGTTATTTGTATAAGACTAGATTGCTGACCTATAGATATTAAGGTTGCATAAGAATATGAATCTGAGTCTAAGGCATTAACAAGAGCCGTACCTGTAAATCTTGCCATTATGTTACCTCAATAAAGTCTACTTCATACGACCTATGACCGCTTACGTCAACTGAAAACTCCTGTACTGTGTTACTTAGTCTAACAGTGAAAGGAACGGCATCATATGTAACAACAGCATCATCAACTACGGCAGTTTTTAGTGCGGGTGTAATATCTAGATTACCACTGCCAGTTAAGTCTGACTTAACCATATAAACTTTACTATGACCTGAGAACTTAATCATATCACCAGCTTTTAACGTGCCTGATAATCCGTCAATTGGAATTAGACCCGTTCCAACAGCTAAAGTTGTCCCGGTATTGACTCTTACAGCACCACTAGCGTCACCAGTCTTATAGCTTATCTGTGGAAGAGTGATCTCAAATGTCTCTTTCATGCCCTCTTGAGCAGTAACAAACGCCAAGACAGGATTAAACTCAGATGCCGTCATTGGTGGATAACTAGCAGAGAACTCAAACTTAGAGCTACCAATGCTTCTTACTTGTATGCGACCAGAGATAGATTCGCTCTTTAGGCTATATGTTTTAATCTTAAAGCCGACAGCAGTAAATCCCGGACTAGATGGATATGTTCCACTCATATTAGACTCGATACGCCTCTATTATTAATAGCTTTGTTTACTATACCGATAATCTCGCCTCTGCGTGATCTTAGCAATTCATCAAAGCCTTTGGTGTCATTTGCCTGAATGTTGATTGTAACATTAGTTCCCATCGACTGCCCTTTAGAATGATCAATAACAGTCTCGTTAGGGTGTAGAATTGCAGGGAATCCACCCTTACCATCAACACCACCTGCCCTTGCTCCCATGCCAGTAAAACCACCACCATCAAATGAAGCGGCAGCCTGACCCATGATCATACCTGCATTAACAAAGCCCATTGTTTTCATGAGTGTGCCTTGTACATTACCCATTGCAGTGTAAGCACCAGCCATTGCAGGATTTGCTAGTGCCATTTTTGCATATGCCGCCTTAATTGCCATCTCGCCTGACAAACCTGCAATAATTGCATTTGCTGCTTCCAGACCTTTAGATACAAGCATAAATGCCTTAGCTTCGCTAGAACCTTTTGCAAACAACTCGCTAATACTTGTCATTGTTGAAGCCACTGATCCTGCTACCATACTAGTCGTAGACATTATGCTAGACTTAATTCCGTTATCCATGCTTTCAAAGCCACCCATAACGTCAGACATAGCATCCATTGGCGACATACCAGCAGCCTGTCGCTCTACCTCTGCATCATATTCTTCCTGCTTAACTCGCCCTAGCTCTTTAACTCTTTCTATTTCTGCAATCTGTTCAGGTTTTAACTCTTGTTGTCGCAACTTCAGTATTTCTAATTGTTCAGCAGTCTTACCTATAGAAGCTACCTGTAAAGTGTATTGATCTCTAGTAGATTCAAACCGTTTTTGTTGCGCTTCTGCTTCTGATATTTCTTTAGCTTCTGCACGTTGTCTTTCTGACTGTAGCTTTTTGATTCCCTGCGCTTCTGCATTAAGACCTGACATTATTTGTCTTAGCTGTAAAGCCTTTGCATCTTTAGCAGCTTGCTGTCTTTCTTTGTTGATCTTTTCCTGTATATGTAATGATTCTGCTTGTGCTGATGCAACTACTTTTTCTTTAAGAGTCATATCTGAGATAGCTATATTATATAGCTGAACACCTAATGCGCCCTCTCTCATTTGTATGTTGCTTAACACCATTTTTTCAGCAAACTTTTCATATGCATCAGTAGTGCCATCAACTTTTTTATCTAACTCATCAAGTTGCTTTTTACCTAGAGCAATCGTTGAATTAGCAATAACAATTTCTCTCTGAAACTCAGCTATTTGTTCAGAGCTATAATTAAACATAACTCCGTTTTCTTGTATTCTTTTTGTATATTTTGCAACTACTTTTTCTGCTTTGCTTATAGCTAACTCAGTATCTTTGTATTGCTCGGCATATTGAGCTAATGCTTCAAGACGTAAAGCACCTGTTAGAGAGTCAAATCTATCTAGCAAGGTTTTTTGCTGCTCTTCTAGGTCTTTAAACGCCTGTGTTGCTCCAAATAAAGACGGCATTAAGCTTGTTGCAATTGCAGCACCAACAGCTAAAACAGCACCAATAATTGCGCCATTCGGCCCCATGAGAGAGGCGATCTGAGAACCCTGCTGACCAAATACAAGCATTGCATTCTGACCCATCTGCAACTGTACTGCGACATCCTGTACCTGATGACCAAGTTGACCTAGACCGCCACGCATTAAGCGAAGCTGTCCCTGAGCCTTTTTAGTAGTATCTTGGAATTGTTTTGTACTCTTCTGCGCCCGATGCATCCCTTGATCGAAATCACTGGAATCCATCTTAGCTTTGAGGATCATGTTCGCGCCAAAATCAGCCATGTTTTTCCTTTATCTTCTGTTCTTTAAGACGTAAGTAAGCAAACCAATGAGAAAACTCATTGACAGTCATAGCTAATATTGTCGAGAGTGGTTGACCAAGGTGTTCTGCCAGTTGATACATTGCGTACAATTCATTTGGCTCACCTTGATCATTTGTTAGTTTTTTTCAGCATCCTCTGCGTCTACTGTATCTAGCACAAAGTTTGCAACTCTACTCAAGACTTCAGGGTCAACGTGCTTCTTTAGTTTAACCTTATCACCGATATCAAAGACAGCCTCGCCATCTTTATCGGTTACACCGAATATTAGCGCGTATACTAAGTAGTCTGAATTATCACCATCCGATCTGGCAAACCACTTAGCTTTATCATCTAAGGACAGGTTCTTAGAGTAGAGAGTAGTATCCCACTCTTCTACTCGAAGAGTCCTGATTTCTTTGTTACTAAAGTGCGAAACTGCACTATCAATCAATTTTCCCATGGTTTATCCCCTTATGTTTATTAAGCTACTGTTTCTTCTGTGATGTGACCGTTGCCAACAACAGAGATAGAAGCTTCTACTAATCCGTCAACTGCAACATTTTTTGAAACGCTAGTTACAATCGCCTGACCAATCCACTCTTTCTTAGTTGAAGTCTGACCTGATGGGTATAGCTTTAACTCTACTTCAGCACCCTCAATCAATGCAAGTTGACCAGCATCAGCATCACTCCAGATGCAGTTTACAGAAGATGTCCAAGACTTAGTGGTTACTTTCTGTGTAGTCCAACCCTGATCAGCAGCTGCAGGATTCATTACAGTTGAGTCTGATGTTGCTGCAGTAATCTCTAGCGAGAAGTCTTTAACTTCGGCTACAGCATTCGATCCAACGTAAACTGCGCCACCATTTCCAGCATATGTTGCCATTTTAATTACCTCTGCTCTATGAGCATTATTTTAACAAAGGCGCAATCGCCATTAAATTGAAACATCAGGGTTGTTCTCACGCACCTGATATCTTACTTCAACAGATAACTTGCAAACAGCTAAAGGCTGATCTCCGTCACCGCTAAAATCTGTGTCAAAAGACAGTATTCGCGTATCAATTGCGTTACCGCCTCGTGTAATATCTACAGATAGTGCCTCTTCTACTTCTAAGGATATCTGATCTAAAGTATCATCGTAGTTCTGTGTACCCTTGACGTATATTTCTACCTCAAAAGCACTAACTCGTTCTTGCAACCGTGGGATACTTATAGAGGCGTAAGAAACCTCTTCTGACTTATTGTATATTAGTATGCCAGGTAGGTTAGAATTACTCATGGGATAGATTCGGGACTGAAACACATTGTTCCGTGTAGTATCTAACCCGGTTAGAGTTATCTTTAAGTTATCCCTGATTGTTTTGCGCTGATGAGCCATTATTCAACCTCTAAAGCCAATTCTGACATACCAGTACCATCATCCATTATAATGCGAACGACATAAATAGTATTCCTAATTACAAACTCATCACCCTCTTCTATATTAGGGATGTCTTGCGTTCTAACAGTAAGCCTTGGCGATACCATTTGCACTTGCATTGTGCCACCTGCATCTACAGCTTCATAAGCGTTATCAAATATTGCAGTGATTACAGCATCTTCGCCTATCTGAGGCATGAACGTAACGCTCTCACCGAAATCAGATACTAACAATAGTCTATCGCTTGCTGTTTCTACTGGCATTATTTCTTAACCTTTGCTCGTCTTTTAGGCTTTGGCTTATCAACAGATAGACCAACGCTTCTGTCTTCTACCTTTTCTGGCTCTGCATATGGTGCAACTCTGCCCATAGCCATTAAGTCTTTAGCAACCTGATCGTCTAACGCGACAACATCAGATAACCTATAAGATACGCCTTTAATCAGACAGGCTTTAATTATTTCATATTTCATCATAATCTCCTTTAGTAAAAGCTACTATGGGATAGCCACGGAATAGCCTTTAGTAAAGGAGGGGGCGAACCCCCTCACAGTGTTACTTATGCACCATCGTTACCGAAAGCGAAACTTGTAGCGTGACGTACAGCTACATCTACAGACTGTAGTGCAACAACGCGCACAGTACCTGTAGTAGAAGCAGTGTATGGGTCAACTACAAGATCAAGCCCACCAAACATACCAATGAGAAGATCATCAAAGTTGCCAAAGTACATATTACCAGCAGTACACTGATTAGAAACAATAGCGTTGTAACCATTGATTTGACCACCTTGTAATACAAAGCGACCAGAACCAGTGTCAGTAGCAGTTCCTTTTAATGCACCAGCCATAGAAGCAGGTAAAATGTAAGACAAGTTGCCGTTTAGAGCGTTGTCTTCAGCAACAGCAGTTTCTAATGAAATAGCTTCAGCAAAAGTTGGAGCAGCTGCACCAAACGCAGTTACAGTATTAACGCCTGTAGTGCTAAGAATACCAGTTGGCTGACCTGAAGAACCTGTACCCTCTAGACCAGCTTTGTCGATAGCGATTGCCATTGCTTTAGTTAGGTCATCACGGATTAGGCTTTCAACGTCTAGGCTAGATTGAATCAAAAGCTGACGAGTAACGTCTGTGAATGCACCTAATGTTTTAGGTGAAAGACTTACATTACCAATAGTCATTTCTGATTCAGCAGCAGCAACACCTTCGCCATTAATCCAATTAGCAGAAGAAGCAGCAGTTTTCTTAGGAATCTTAACGTCACCGCTTAGACCGCCAAGCATACGCGCACCAGCTGACATTACTGAAGATTGATTGCGTAGAGCGTCAATGAAATCACCTGCGCGGAAATCTTCACCAACTAGGTCTGCATCGTTGTTTATGGTAGCTCCATCATTAGCAGTAGTAACATTCATGTCACGCTTCCAGTTACGAAGAACGTCAGCAGGAAGCATAATGCCCTGTGCAGTTTTACCGTAAGCATCAGCAGCAGCGCGTGAACATTCAAATTCAAATGCAGCAGCTTCTTGCGCTCTACGATCAGTAGGGTTAGCTAAAGCGTGGATAGCTCTCATCATGCTAAAGTTTTGTACTTCTTTTGTGTTCATGCCGATGTCTTGGCTTTCAAGAGCAGATGTAGAGCCAATAGACTCTAATAGTTCACCACGGAACGAATCAATTGACTGACCTTTAGCGATAGCATCGCGAGCCATGTCTGATTTGTTGTGACGTGCGCCTAACTCAACGATTTGAGCAGCGTTCTTTTGTGCGGCTTGCTGGGCTTCAGCTTTTACCGCTTCGATATTAACTTCTGACATAATATTTCTCTCTTTTAGGGAAGTTTTGATTACGGGTTTATTTTCAGCTTTGCCTGAACGCCCAACGCCAACTGTCATATCGGCAGGAATAGACACCAAACTTGCTTCAACGGGTTTCCATGACTTAGCACGATAGGTTTCCTTATCGTCTGCGTCTCTTTCCATTTTGCCAATAGAGTAACCAACGGAAATGTTAGCTTTAATTCCATCAACAACATCAGAGAAAGCCTCACGAGCCAATTCACCTTTTCCAAAGCGAACTTCTGCACGTAGTCTACGCGCATTCTCGTCAAGCTCTACCGATTTGATAACACCAATCTGCTTCTCTGGATCGTGATCCAAAAGCAATGGTGCGCGACCAGATGCTAAGAACGATAAATCAATCGACTCTCGCGTATGGTCTAATACTTCAGTACCAAATGAACGACCTACTGGCTCTTCACTCGATATTGCCATCTTAACTGTTCTTGTCTCTTCATCAATGGGAGATAATTCCATCTCCATTGCACGATGCTGTACTTCAGGACTAGCCGAGCGATCAGTTTCTTCTTCCACTTCTTCTGTAGTCTCTTCTACAGCTTCAGCAGTTTCTTCTACTGTCTCTTCAACTACTTCTTCAGTACGAACCTCGTCAACAGACTCAACAGTAGCTTCTACTTCTACTTCATTGTCCATATTTACAGCCTCTTCGTTTCTATCATCGTCTAATTGTCCAGCAATCTTCCTAGACCAAGAAAACCCTGCATCGCCACCCCATAATGCCCAAGCTATACGCCCTGCACTAGGATAACCTTTCTCTCCGGGGCTGAACCCATCAGCTTTCTTGTCTACTTCATGCCGACTAAAGAAAGAGTACATTCTTTTTACAGTATCGAATGATAGCTCTTTTCTATTCTTTATGTCTCTTGCCCTAGCTACACCAACTTCAGTGCCACCACGACCATGTTCTTTACGCCACTCTAAGCCTTTTACAGCTTCTGACACCATTCCATCAGTAGGCTTAGTGTTTATCTCTTTACCCTTAAACTTCGGCATCATCTTCTCCGATTATATCAGGGTTAATACTGTTAAAGTTAGCACCATACGGCTCAAGAGCGTAGTTTACTCCATATTGGTCTGCTATATCGCGATCTCGTGCGATCTGAGACACTAACTCCTCTACATCCTTACCATACTGGCTTGCTACGTCAGACAGGCTTAAAACGCCTGCTTTTAGCCCTGTAATGGCGGCATTCATTTCTTTCTGCGGGTCAACCCAGTTCCATGCCTTGCCTCGGAATTGAGCAGCTTCACAAAAACGATCATATTGACGTAAAGGTATACCAAAACTGTTAACTTCCATTGATGCTGCAAGCCAATCATCATAAACTACGCGAACAAAGTGATCAGTTACAAACTTTTGTAGGTTTCGGTAAGCATCACGCTCTTCTAGTGCGCCCTGACGGATAGAACTGTAAGAAACAGACTCTAAATCGTTAGATAATGCAAAATAGCTAACGCCTAATGCTGAAGCAATGCCTTTAAGCACTGACTTGTGAAATGAATCAAACTCATTATTAGGGTATTGCGGATCAAATGTCTTAAAGTCAACGCCATTTGGTAGCTGATGGAACGTACCTGGTTGCGCTTCCATGATAGGAACATTGCCGTCTAAATCGTCTGCAACAAACCCATCACCAGCAGGAGACGTAAAAAAGCCCATCTTACTCGCACCAATACGAGCATTTACTACTGCAGCTTCTCTTAATGCGCCTAACTGCTTCATTGCAGAGATAGCAGAAGCCATCCAAGGCTCACCGCGAGACTGTCCTGCACGATTAGGGTCATACAGGTGAATCATTCTATCTGCGGGTATACGAACGTGCTTAGGTGACTTGCCAGTTGTCGAGTAATCGTAATCACCGGGATGATATGTCATTACATGATATGCAACAGGCTTGCGGAACTTGTCTAGCTCGACACCCATGCGTACTTGATTGCCGTTTGGCAGTCTTTCGTTCTTCTGCTCATCAATTTGATCAGGCTCAAGGAACTCTAGCGCAAATGAATCGTGGAATGAACTTCCTCTATGCTTAACAATGAACACTTCACCATCACGGGCTAGACATTCAATTGCTAGTTTCTGTGCATCAATCCATGACATACCACCATCAACGGTACAGTTACCAAGCTTGCCCCACTTACGGAATGCAGATTCCACCTTTTGATTACCATCTCTGTCTAACTTACCTATGGTATCTGTTGCTTTAACCTGCAAAGTAAAGCCTTTTTCGCCAACTACGTTAATTTTAAGTAGGTTTAGGTACTTTTTAGCGTATTCGTTGTTTCTGGCTAGGTCGCGTGAACGTGATCTGATTGATCTTAGTGCTGGGCGCAACTCAGAGTCTGCTGAACGCTCAGATGCCCTAAAATCACTAAATAAATTGTTAGCGTTAGCTGCTGAGTATGATCTCTTAAACCCTTTATCTTTTTTGACGGCTTTTGGCTTAAACATATCAAAAAGAGCCATTTAAAACCTCACTTTAATAGTGCTTGAGCCTTTACGCCCATGCTTAATGTTGATAGCGTTCATTTCTTGCTTAACTTCTCGTCTATAGAAGTCTCTAGCATTAACAAGCTCTTCGAATGTCATCTTATTTAATGATCTGCCAGCTACGGAATAGCTTGCAACGTCTGAGTCAGCTTTTCCGCTAAGTAAGCTTTCAATCTTACCTAACATTACTTCTGCGTGGGAGCGTGGATCAGCTTGATTGATATCTAAATCAGGAACAACTATGAAATGACCGCGATCAATTACAACTCTTTCGTTGTCAGAGTTTCTTTCTACTTCTAGTTGGTAAAAGTAATGACCTTGCGTAAAGTTTGAGCTACCAGTAACAGTTAAGTCATTGCCATTACCAGTATTGTCGTTTAAGACAGTAAACAGGTAATGATCTGTCTGACCTGTGCCTGTAATTATTATTTCGTTATCGCCACCGCCAGATATTCTTGCCACATATCTAACCGTGTAATCGCTAGTTGGGTAATCAGTAACTAGATTAGACTTTTTCCACTGCACAAAATCGCCAATGACAATTGTATCTGGCTCTCCCTCACGGGCATTAGCAGCATCAAATAGATTCGCCATTAATTTATACCTTTATCGCCACGAATTAACAAAGCTTTTCCTTGTTTTTGGTACAAATGATTCTCTTGGCGTAACGCTAGGTTCAGCTTGTTGTTGCGGCTGTCTATCTCTATTGTCTGCCAAAGCATTTATATCAACATTTAATATAGCATATGCTGCAATTGCGTACACAAAACAGTCTAATGCTTCGTTACGCGGTCTTATTTTCTGGAATATCCTTTTCTTATATCCCCTTGTGTACTTAGTGATGATCTTCTCGGCTGTTAACTGCCTAAAATACTCTTCATTAAGGTCATCGTGGAAATGGATATACCCTGCACCCTCTTCCTTAATTCTTAACCTAGCAAACAGTAAGTCTTTAGCGGTATCAACACCAACAGGGAACAACATACACTTTCCAATGTTGTTTTTACTAGGTCTACCTACTATTGCCTTACCCTCACCACCAACACCTTTGATGGCAAATACTCTTCGCGGATAGTTTTTCTTAGCATAGGAGTATACCGCATTTGTGAAATGACCTCCACTGTCAATACATGATGCCCTTATAGGAAGCGGTCTGCCGTCATTTGTCATGTAAGTAGTGAATAAGTGGCTGTCTAGGCTAGTCCATAGTTGAGGGGTGCTAGGATCGCCATATAAGACCTTGTGATCGATAACGTATGATTCATCGTCACGCGCCCAACCAATAATCGACAACTCCAAGCGATCATCCTGCACATCGACACCGCAAGTAAGAAATATGACTTCTTCAGGAATATGCTCACCATAAGCCTCTCTTCTCTCTGCCAAAGAGTAGTCATCAATGGTTTCACCTTGATCTTCCCACGTTTCACCTAAATAGGTATTAGTCCATACCCTAAGTTGCTCTGGGTTCTTACGCATGGACAAGAAATCCTTAACGCCATCAGCTAATGGTGTCCAAGGCGAGTAAAGACCGTTAATAGCAAATCCTGCAACTCCTGCAAACTCTTTCTCTGCTATCCACTCGCCATTACGAATAGACCATCTTCTATCAGAGTCAGTCCATAACGTATCGCACTCATCGCAAAGGTACTTAGCTGTATCAGGATCACCCTCTTCCCATTGCACATTAGACCACTTTAGTTTCTGCTTATGATGGCAATGCTTGCACGGTACGTTGTAGTAACGCATATCTGATGCTTCAAACGCTTCCTCAATACGACTAGCGTCTTTATTCGTGGGAGTCGAAACCATAACAATCTTACGATTCCAGAACGTAGCAGCCCTTTTGCGAGCTAACTGTATCGGATCACCCTCTGAACCTGCACTCGCGGGATACCTATCAACCTCATCGCAGAGAACAAGACGAATGGGTCGTGAAGCAAGACCAGACGGGCTGTTAGCACCTACGAGCGTCAAACTTCCACCGGGGAACAACTTATGCAGTGTTGTGTTACCACTATCTCTAGCTCTAGGGTCTTTTACCTTTCCACGCAAACAAACTGTCGCTTTAAGCAAACCGTTAGCAACTCGATCCTTAGAAAAGGCTTGCGCCATCTCAAGTGTGGGTTGAAGACAAAGTATGGGAGATGGATCGTTATCTATGTGATACCCGATAATGTTAAGCAAGGCTTCTGACTTACCTAACTGCGCTCCCGCCATAACAACAACTTCTTTAATGTTGGCATCAGAGCAAGCATCCATAATCCCTCGCTGATATTCTGCGCGAGCAGTATGCCATCTTCCCGGTTCAGCACTACTTTGAGAGTCCAGTCGCCTTTTTTGGTCTGCCCACTCGCTTACGCTTAGTCTCGGAGGTGGCTTTAGCGTCTTTAGTGCTGACTTCAGATACGTCTTCAGTTCCTTTCGTTTCTGTCGCGTTAATTGATGGGTCATAGTTACTCAGTTCCTCTAGTGCTTCATTAAGCAAATCTTCTAAAATGCTCTGACACATACCAGCTTCTGTTTCTGCTGATACGACTGGAGCAGCTTTTGTGGGTATAGACGTTAATTTACCTTTTAATGCGCCAAGTACGTCTTCCCATGCTTTAACTACATCTTCTGCAATTACCAAAGTGCCATGAACTTTAGCTAATTCTAACTCAGCAATCTCAGCTTCTGCGTTAACTTTTCGCGTTCTAGCCTCGTCATAGCTTGATCCTATCTTAACTCCACCTGTAGATGCCATACTTCCTCCTATATACTTTATTGTTTAATCACTGTCTCTTATACACATCTCCGAGCCCACGAGACAGGCAGAAATCTCGTATGCCGTCTTCTGCTTGAAAAA